>Ga0302268_1000077_pt1 | contig 56382 bp, 39 predicted proteins | sample III_Bog_E2_1_FD_194554 | JGI IMG/M metagenome (GOLD analysis project Ga0302268, IMG submission 194554) | Peat permafrost microbial communities from Stordalen Mire near Abisko, Sweden - III_Bog_E2_1 | ecosystem: Environmental > Terrestrial > Soil > Wetlands > Peat | place: Sweden: Abisko... | reverse complement strand
GTTACTTAAATGAGTTTTGTTATAAGTATAATAGGCGGTATTTTGGAGACAAATTATTTGACAGGTTACTAATTGCTTGTGTAAGTTACAAAAACAATATTTAAGGTATCCAAGCGGATACTCATAATTTATTTTATGACAGATAAAAATGAACCATACTATATGTAAATGAAAACTTCAGAGTTTTGGGGAGTAACTCAACGTATATTCGAAGAATCCCAATGTAAAGGAACATTTAAATCTGACAATACCTGTTTTGTACGTTAATCTGTTATCTGTTCTTTGATATTCATTAAAAAATTACTACTTTTATATTATTAAACTTAAACTGTATAAATCATAGGAATCATATTTAAAATAAGCACTTAAGTACAATTAATATCAATACATCATGAAGCATATTTTTGTAAAAACAGTTGAATCATTAAAAGAAATGAAAGAGCATAAATTATTCAGGAAGCTCTCATTTTTTGTTTTAGGAATCAGTACAACCATTTGGTTTTTGATAAGGGTTATACCAAAGCCATCCCGGGCAGCCTATCCATGCATGCAGGCATCTGCGCCCGTTATGTCTGCGTTTGTAATTTATTTACTTTCAATGACCGGTGGTGTAACTGCCTGGATGAAAGCTAAGACTTTTATAAAAAACCGTAAGTTTGGTTATGCCGCACTATTTGTCATTATAGCGCTGACTTGTACAACTATATTCGTTGTCAGGGATTCCGATACCCTCTATGCTCAGTTGAAAAGTACGGTAATTCCTCTTAAAATGATGGTGGGTAAGAATATGCCTGTTGGAATAGCTAAAGGCATATTCCCCGGAAGAGTTGTTTGGGTTCACCATCAGGGTGTTTCAAACTGGGATGGTGAAACCGGATACTGGTTTGAAGATCGTTGGAATTCACAGGATAAAGCCACCAAAATGGTAACAAATGCACTTACCTCTTTAACGGGAGTTAAGAATGAAAAGAGTGCCTGGACTAAATTATTTCTGTTTTTCAATAAATCAAAAAGCCGTGGGAATCACGGGTATATTAATTCAGAAAAAATCGGCATTAAAGTCAATGAAAATAATACCTCATCTCATAGTGACAGTCCTGAGATTAACGTATCACCGCAACTTGTTTATGCATTGGTAAAGAGCTTAGTCAACCAGGGAGGTGTACCGCAAAAGATGATTACAGTCTTTGATGCCAGCCGTTTTATTACAGATTATACATTCAATAAATGTCATACCGAATTTCCAAATGTTATTTTTGTTGACAACATTGGTGGTAATGGGCGCACTAAATCGACATACAAACGCGATGCCATTCATTATTCAAAAGATAACGGAAGACTTGCAAGCGGGTTAGCTACCTGTGCTTTGGAAGCAGATTATTTAATTAATGTTGCATTATTAAAAGGGCATGTCGGGCAGGGCGTTACTTTATGTGGGAAAAACTGGTACGGTGTTACTGATATCGCTAGTGACTGGAGAAAAAACGCACATGATAATTTTGGACAAGATCAAAAAGGCGGATCTAAATACATGACTTTTGTTGATTATATGGGTCATAAAGACCTGGGTGGAAAAACCATATTATATATCATCGACGGTTTTTACGGTTCAAAAGATGTGAACGGAATACCAAAACCCAAGTGGAAAATGGAGCCATTTAACGGGAACTGGCCTTGTAGTTTATTTGCTTCCCAGGATCCTGTTGCCATTGACGCTGTGGCACTTGATTTCATTTCGAGTGAATTCCCCGATGCTCCCGATATGAATTATGCCGATTCGTATTTACTGGAAGCAGCCAAAGCAAATAACCCGCCATCGGGCACCCTGTACGACCCTGAAAATAATGGTACAAAATTAGCCAGCCTGGGTGTTCTGGAACATTGGAACAATGCCGCCGAGAAGCAATACAGCCGCAATATGGGCAAGAAAACAGGAATTGAACTCGTGGCTATCCAATAGAAAAGGAAACAGGATAAAGACACAAAATGCAGGCCGGAATGTCTGCATTTTTCTTTTTTCTACTTATTCCTCAATCCTCATTCTTTGCCTCTTACGTCTTACCTCTTTTTCTGTTCTTCGAAACAAAAATAGCATTCTGAAGTTATTTAAACGTTCTTTAATTGTTGAACTAAAATAACTAAAGATTGTTAGATACAAAAAATTATTTAGACAAATAATTCTGATTTTATTAGAATTATTTTTTTGACTATATTAGTATCAATTTGTTTAAAAACCCGTATTTCCGGGCAACAGCGGATCTGAAGGCCGGGCAACAAAGGTATTGAAGAAAACAAAAATTCTAAAAAATGAAAAAAGTAATTCTTGCAATCGCGATTTTAGTCGGCATTACGGCATCAGCGTATGCCCAGACTTCTTCAGCAAAAATGAAGACTGACAAAGAGAAAATGGAAATGAAAGCGAAAATGAAAATGAAGGATGGAGTGATGATGGTGAACAACAAAATGATGATGTGTAAAGACACAAAATGCACTCCGTTAGCTGAAACTTACAAATTTACAGATGGAAGCAAGATTTCGTCAAAAGGTTTAATTACCAAAGCGAATGGCACTGTCATGAAAATGAAGAATGGCTATGAGATGGATAAAAGCGGAAAAATGATGATGATTCCTCATGGAGAAATGGGTCATGTCTGCGGACCTAAATGCCCTATGTATAAGAAGATGTGATTTTTCAGGAAGATACCTAAGTCTACTCCCTGAATTAATTATCAGGTTAAAAACAATAACTCCTGCATGTTGAGACACCTGCAGGAGTTATTTTTAGATTAAACAATCTGAGTGACAGTTAGAGTTGATTTCAAATAATCAATTCAAAGTCATTTATTTTTCAGGATTATAATTAACTTTGGAGTCACAAATAAGAAATTATTGAATGAACATATTTTCAACGGATATTCATTCAAAAGTTTATTGGTTGAACATATAAAAAATCATTTCCTTTAACAACTTATTCATGAAAACATCAAAATTAATTCTCTCTCTTTTTCTATTAGTTTTATTACCGGCACGAAATAATGCAGAAAACAACTCACTTATACAAAATGTTCCGGGAAGAAATACAATTACTCTGAATGGAAAATGGAATTATATAATCGATCCTTATGAAACCGGTTATTATGATTATCGTTATAAACCCTATGATGAATCACCTGATCCTTCAAACGGGGCATTCTATCTGGATAAGAAACCAAAAGACAAAACCGATCTGATAGAATATTCATTTGACAAGTCCCCGACTCTATGGGTACCGGGTGACTGGAATTCACAGGATAATAAGTTGCTTTATTATGAGGGGACAATATGGTACCGCCGTTTGTTTGATTATAAAAAATCGACTTCCCAGAATCGTGTATTTGTACATTTTGGGGCTGCTAATTATGAGAGTGACATTTACCTCAACGGGAAGAAGCTGGGAAAACACATCGGCGGATTTACGCCCTTTAATTACGAAATCACAGATTTACTGAAATCAGAAGGAAATTCACTGGTAGTAAAAGTAGATAACAAACGAAAACGTGAAGCGGTCCCAACCCTTAATACCGATTGGTGGAATTATGGTGGTATTACACGGGATGTAAACCTTGTTGAAGTTACAAACACATTTATACAGGATTATCTGGTTCAATTAAAAAAAGGAACTGCAAATGAACTAACCGGATATATTCAGCTAAACGGACCTGCCCTGCAACAAACAGTCAAAATCGACATTCCCGAATTAAAAACGACAGTGAATGTGACAACCGATTTGACAGGAAAAGCAACTTTTACTTTCAAAGCGAAGAACTTAATACGTTGGTCACCGGTAACACCTAAATTGTATCATGTTGAACTTACCTGTAACGATCAGAAAATAGTCGATAAAATCGGATTCAGAACAATTGAAACCCGTGGAACCGATATTTTGTTGAATGGTACTTCTATTTTTCTTCGTGGAATATGCATTCACGAAGAGAATTCGCTTCGGGGTGGAAGAGCTTATTCGGACCAGGACGCACAAATGTTATTGAATTCAGCCAAAGAACTGAATTGCAATTATGTCAGGCTTGCACATTATCCACATAGTGAATATATGATTCGCAAAGCAGATGAAATGGGTATTTTGGTTTGGGAAGAAGATCCTGTGTACTGGACGATTCAATGGGACAACCCTGCAACACTGGCGAATGCACTACAGCAACTCTCAGATGTCATCACCAGGGATAAAAACCGTGCATGTGTCATTATCTGGTCCATGGCTAATGAGACTCCTGTAAGCGAAGCAAGAACTACCTTTCTTAAAAAACTGGCCGCTCATGCCCGTGAAATGGATAACAGCCGGTTAATATCTGCAGCACTCGAAACTCACAGCAATCCCGCTAATCCTAACGAACGTATTGTGGAAGATCCCTTTGCAGACTATGTAGATATTGTTAACTTTAACGAATATGTAGGATGGTATGATGGGCTTCCCGATAAATGTGACCATATCGAATGGACTATAAAATACAACAAACCGGTCATGATCAGTGAATTCGGTGGAGATGCCCTTCAGGGAATGCATGGTGACAGCCTGACACGCTTTTCGGAAGAATATCAGGAAGATTTATTTGCCCGGACAGTGAAAATGCTTTCTAAAATACCACAGTTCAGAGGTGTTTCGCCATGGATATTGTACGATTTTCGTTCACCTAAGCGCGTATTGCCAAACATCCAGGATGGCTGGAACCGTAAAGGACTGATCAGTCAGAATGGGACTAAAAAGAAGGCATTCTTCGTTTTGAAAAAATTCTACAATCAGATGGAAATTAACTATCAAAAAAAATAGAACCTACAATAAGTAATTAATAAATGCCAGGATACTGAAATTTAAGTAGTTGTGCATTAACAATAGATCATTAAATAACTTTGATTACTTATATTTTAAACCTGACTAATAAAGAAGCCTCCTGAGTTCGAACTCAGGAGGCTTTTTTTATTAGAATAGATAAGTTACAATTTTAAATCTTCAACTTTCAGAGCTACATTTCCTTTCACGTTGGCCTGTATACGTACAGCTCCCGGTACTAAACTCAGACTCAGCACACTAATATTATTTAATTTGCCTTGCAATGTCACCCCATTATAAACAGGGTAATTATTCAGCATCTGATTGACTTCGGTCTTCATTTTATCAAGATTGTCTTTAACCGGATAAGTAAGATATGGAGCAATTTTTTTAAGAATCAAACCATGCATTAACCAGCTGGCAGATTTAATCAACGCACTTTTTGTTTTAACCTCAAATTCAGGTTCTGAAATTTCAACAGCCATCTTTGTTGGATTGTAAACCAGATTTCCGGTAAAATAGATACGTCCTTTATAAGATCCGGTTACATCAGCAATAAAAATTGCTCTTCCTTCATTTCCAAAGATTGACAAATCAGTAATAGTAATGGTCTTGTTTCCTTCCGTAAATGTTTTATTCAACAACTCTGTTTTTGCCATTTCCGAAATTTTTGCAAAAGTAACATCAGCACCTACATTCAGGTTAAATTGCTGAACCGGATGGTTGATATATTTAAATGCCGGTAATGCTGTTAAAACATTGGTTTCAGGCTTTGCCCCCATAAACGATTCAATCTGAGCATAAAGTGCTATTGCCAGGTTTAATTTAGTTCCTGTAGTCGTAAACGGTGATACGTAAAGATCTTTTGGAGTTATACGGACCCACATATCATTGGCAGCATTTACCTGAATGGGTTTCTGGACTTGTTCCCAGGCCTGGGAAATGTATTTTTTTATATCAATTGATTCGGCCAGTGTTTTATCGATTTGATCGGAAATCAATTTATCACATTTCGACAATGCAAGGCTTGCAACAGGTGTTACCGGTACAATTACCCCTGCAACGTTCAACCTTGGAGTTTCAATCCATTGATAACCTGAAGAAGTAGTTTTTGATACCAGTTTCCAGTCCTTATCAATGCTTATGGTTGTTTTATAAGTAAGTGCAATTGTACCTGTTGCTTCGTAGTGATCGCCAACCTCGTATCCGAATTTTGAAACTTTCCAGCCAAAACGTGTCCAGACTTTAAGAGGAACCCTGTACTCAATCACATTATTATTAATGGAAAAAGTAAAATTCTGCGCTTTCCATACTTTCACAGACAGGTCTTTATTTGAGATATTAGTACCTTGAAAGATAATTCCATTCATCTTTTTATTGATGGCAGTTTCTAATTTCTTTACATCAAGATCTACTTTTAAAGGCAGTTCTGAAATTGCAGGAGAAAGATTTGATGGTAAATAAGATTCTTTCGGTTTTTCAATTTGCATTGTTTTGCACGATGAAAACAATAGTGCTGCAAAGGCTATTGATAAAATAATGTTTAGTTTTTTCACTTCAGTAAATATATTATATAATTAATCTTTAATGATTTATCTTACTTTCGACCTGGCAATTTCAATCTAAAAGGCATTCTTCAGCACCTTATAATTAGTGACTCTCTTTATGTCCCTGAATTGAATTGCAAAATTAACTTATTTAGTTTAGATAAAGAAAGAACTAGTGTTAAACAATGACCTGCTAATCATAAAGTGAGAATTAATTTATTGCATTTAATATACTTATAGATTGTTGTTTAGATTTATAAAAGATACTAAATAGTTGTTTAATTTGTATTTGTTTCAGAACCGATCCAACTAAAGGAAGAAAAATTTCGAACATATTATTGGATCATAAATGGAATTAGCTATCCATATAGTGACATTTTAATGAAGAAATAAAATCCATTCGTGGTATGGATTTTATTGGATTCTTTTCGGTTGTTCATTCAATGTTAACTATGATTCAATTTTTGAAAGGGGATTTCAACATGTAAAAAATCGACAATTAATTCAACAAAATTTGATTCCAAAAAAAGCATTAAATAAGATTACGAAAAGTGGTGATATTTTGGTCTTTTTTAGCGAATACTAATACTATTGAGAATAAAAAACAAAACATAAAAAGGTCTGTTAAAGCAAATCTTAACAGGCCTTTTTATATATTTTATTATGATTCTCCGCAAAAAACTCCTAAAACTTCAAGTAATTATTTTTTTTCTTCAGTATTATAATTCCAAAGGAATTAAATGTGAATAATATGTATAAAATGCATGAAAAATGATTGTTGAAAGAAATCAACCACGAAGTGGTTGAATAGATAAGACTAATATTTCTCATCATATTCAATCAAATACTTTTCAATTTATCTTTCAAATCTTAAAGCTTTATATCTTGTTATTCAACCCCTATCGGGGTTAGGTTCATCTTCTTTTATTTTTACCATACATTTCATATATGGCTATTCACATTTAAATCCTTCGGATTTAATAGATTGTTTTATCTTAGAACACTTTGCGGATAAACATTATTTTATTTTAAAAGTGAATAATCAATCACTTCCATAATATCGTTCACATAATGGAATTTCAACCCTTTCAGATAAACAGGTTTTATTTCATCAATATCTTTCTCGTTATCTGCACATAGTACAATTTCGGTAATCCCTGCACGTTTTGCAGCCAGTATTTTCTCTTTTATTCCACCAACCGGAAGGACTTTCCCTCTCAACGTAATTTCTCCTGTCATAGCGAGGTTTTTTCTTACTTTCCGTTTCGTAAAAGCAGAGACCAAAGCAGTTGTCATAGTTACACCGGCCGAAGGACCATCTTTGGGTATTGCACCTTCAGGTACATGAATGTGGACATTCCACTCTTCAAAAAGCTGACTGTCTATTCCCAGGATATCGGCATGTGATTTAATATATTCAAGAGCCAGGATTGCCGATTCTTTCATAACTTCACCTAAATTTCCTGTCAGGGTAAGATGCGGAGCCTTACTTTTACTCAAACTTGATTCAATAAATAGAATTTCACCACCTACTTCTGTCCATGCCAATCCGGTTACAACACCGGTATAATCATTTCCCTGGTATTTATCACGGCTGTAGCGGGAAGCACCCAGGTATTTTTTCAAATCCTCTTCAGTTAATTCCACATTGTATTTTTCATTTGTTGCCACATGTTTTGCCACCTTTCGCATTAAACCTGCTATTCGTCTGTCAAGTTCACGGACGCCCGATTCACGGGTATATGATTCAATCAATTGATTTATTATTGGTTTTGTCAAAACAAATTGAGACTCTTTTAACCCATGGTTTTCGAGTTCTTTAGTTATCAGGTGACGACGTGCAATTTCGATTTTTTCTTCCTGTATATAACCACTTACTTCAATCAATTCCATTCTGTCAAGCAAAGCACGTGGTATGGTGCTCAGATTATTGGCTGTAGCAATAAACAGAACCTTCGACAGATCAAAATCAACATCCAGATAGTTATCGTGAAATGCTGTATTTTGTTCAGGATCGAGGACTTCGAGCAAAGCAGATGAAGGATCACCTTTATAGTCGGTTGTAATTTTATCTATTTCATCCAGTACAAAAACCGGATTTGCCGAATCGGCCTTTTGGATATTTTGCATAATCCTTCCCGGCAAAGCACCTATATAGGTACGGCGATGTCCACGGATTTCAGCTTCATCATGTAATCCACCTAACGAAACACGGACATATTTCCGGTTTAATGCAGTGGCTATTGACTTTCCCAATGAAGTTTTTCCAACTCCGGGAGGGCCGTATAAACAAATGATAGGTGATTTCATGTCCCCCTTCAGTTTCAGTACGGCCAAATGTTCCAGAATACGATCTTTCACCGTATCCATGCCGAAATGGTCTTTATTCAGAACTTTCTGGGCATTTTTCAGATTGAAATTATCTTTGGTGTATTCATTCCATGGCAAATCGAGCATGGTTTCGATATAATTCAACTGAGTAGAATAGTCGGGCGAATGTTGACTCATACGCTCAAGTTTTTTCATCTCCTTATCAAATATTTTAGCTGTTGCATCATTCCATTTTTTAGCGTTGGCACGTTCCCTGAAATCGGCAACATCCTGTTCCGGAGAACCGCCACCCAATTCATTTTGAATGGTTTTCATTTGTTGTTGCAGAAAATATTCTCGTTGCTGTTGATCTATCCCTTCTTTCGCTTTATTTTGAATCGACATCTTAATTTCAAGTAACTGCGATTCCTTGTTAAGCAATTCCAGTAACTGATACCCCCTGTCAATGACTTCATCTATCTCGAGTAGCCGTTGTTTCTCTTTTACATTTAATCCAAAATTAACGCAAACATAGTTTATCAGGAATACAGGATTTTCAATGTTGCGAATTGCAAAAGCCATTTCAGGAGAAATAGCACCCGAATCGTTAATAATATTAATAGCTAAGTCTTTGATAGAAGAAACCAATGCCAAAAACATTTCGTTTGACGGATCGGGAATAATATCTTCTTCCAATACGACTTTTGCTTTCATATAGGGTTTAATGGTTTCAATCTCTCCCAGGTGGAATCGTCGTTTTCCTTCCAGAATAACAGTAGTTGTATTGTCAGGCATTTCCAGGATACGGACTACACTGGCAACTGTACCCATGGGGAACAGCTGATCAATAGTTGGATCATCATATTTTTTGTCCAGTTGCGAGCAAACACCAATTAACATATCATTTTCATTCGCTGCACGTACCAGCTTTAATGATTTGGAGCGGGCAACTGTAACCGGAAGCAAAACACCCGGATATAAAACCATGTTACGTAAAGGGAGTATAGGAAGAACATCGCCTGAATTAATACTCAAGTCAGAAGTATGTTCATCAAGTGAAATAATAGGAAACATATCTGTGGAGCCCACCATATCATCTGAAAATAAATTATCGAAAGGGTTATTCATTATTAATTTTGTGTTTTGCTGCCATTTTGGCACAATTTCAATCATTCATTTTATTTGTGTAAGGACTGAAAGCTCTAAATTGTTCATTTCAATCAATTTAGTTTAATTTCAACGCTTCGTATTGTTCCTGTTTCAATTGCTATGCCAAAAAACGTTTGAAAATGATTTAAATATAACCAAATAAGCCTATTGTTGCAGAATATCTAACGTTGAAAATTCATAAAACAATATTTTTTTTATTTCTATCCATATCTGCATGATAATTGTATTGCATTGAACTGAACTGAAAGAATATACTTTTATCCTGATTTTACAAAATGAAACATTCTAATTTTTACCTTTCTCTCATTCTTCTTATAACCTCATCTTTTCTTACTATTGCTTCCTCTCAGACACACTTTAATGATTCAGTACCCGATTATCAACATTTCAATGTATCAATATTAGATTCAACAATCAAGTCAGAACTTTACAGGTCGAATCAGTTCTCAGATTTAAAATCAGAATTCATTAAACACTGGTACGAAGGTCATAACTTTCAATCCGTTTGGTTTCAACCGTCAGTGAGTACCTTTAAAACGGATACACTGCTAGGTTTTATATCGCATATCAATGTTCATGGGTTAAAGTCTGATCAACTTGGTTATACTGATATGATGGCACTACGTAATAAGCTTAAAGACCTGCAACTTACATATACTGAACTTGCAAAATTCGAACTAAAACTGACGAAAACATACATACTCTATTGCTCCGGGTTACATTATGGCTTTATTGATCCGGGAATTTTTGAAGCTTACCATAAATCGATTCAAAAGGCTGACTCGTCTTTTATTTTCACTTCACTTAAAGCAGAGAAGAACCATTTATTAAGATATTTATCCCACATTCAACCCAGATCAAAAGCCTACCTGACACTACAGGCTGAAAAAGACAATTACATTTTTTTTATAGATTCAACTTTCGAACCTATACCGCTTTTACCTGATAACGAAATAATTAAGTTATGGACGTCAGATTCCAGAATTCCACTTATCGCGCGGAGGTTAATGATTACTGGTGAATTGCCCTTTGATCCTGATTATGAGATATCCTACCGGATCTTCAACCGTAGACTGCTAAAAGCACTGAATGTCTTTCGAATTAAAACAGGTTTAATGATTGACGAAGAGATAGGAAACAGCACCATAAATGCGTTGAACATGACTTTTGCTGAATACATAAATAAAATTGATGTTAATATGGAACGTTTGAGATGGGTACCATTAAAATCACTTGGGAAAAAATATATACGTGTCAATGTGGCAGATATGACATTGAAAGCTTATAAGAATGACACGGTTGCCCTGACAATGAAAGTGTGTGTAGGACGACCGTTAAACATGACTCCATTATTACAAAGTAAAATTTTTGAACTTGTTATAAATCCAACCTGGACAGTTCCAAACAGCATTATCATTAAAGAAATTGCAATTAAAGCATCGAAGAATATCTCCTATTTTGAACGGAACCATATCCGTGTATATCTGCAAGGAGTTGAAATCGACCCTTCCACTGTTGATTGGACTAAAATAAACGTTAATCATCAGCCTTATAAAATGGTACAGGATTCGGGAAGTAAAAATTCATTGGGACGAATTAAATTTAATTTCAATAATCCTTTTAGTGTTTATCTGCACGATACTAATATTAAGTCAGCATTTAAACATCATGACAGAGCGGTAAGCCATGGTTGTGTCAGAGTTGAAAAGCCTGTCGAATTAGTCAATTTCTGTTTTGCCGATTTACCTCCGGTATATAAAACTCAAATTTTAAAGAATGACCTGGTAAAAGATAAAATCCGTCATTCCATTGATTTGAAGGTCTTTAGTTTAATTGGTAAAGAACAACTTAAAAGCAATCCAAACAGCATGAAAATAAAAAGAGTGGAGTTAAATCCGTCTATCCCCATTGTAATGGATTACCAAACCTGTTTTATAAATTTAAAAGGGAAAATTATGTTCAGGGAAGATATCTACAAACTAGATGTCCTGTTAAACAAACAACTTGCTAATATTTCACTTTAGGAATTAATTGGTTGTAGGTAGTTGGTAGTAGGTAGTAGGTAGTTGGTAGTAGTCGGTTGTTGATAGTTGGTAGTCGGTAGTCGGTAGTCGGTAGTGAGAGCCTTGAGCCAGGAACCATAATAAAAAATAAAGACTAAAGACACTTTCAATGCTTATCTTCAATCTTTTACATCTTACCTCAAAATTTTACAAGTAACTTCTTACCACTTACATCTTTTCTTACCTCTTACCTCTAACCTACTACCTACTACCTACTCATTCTTCACTCTTCGTTCCTATTTAAAGTTTTGACCAAAAGCTTTCGCAGTAATTTCATCAATCGTTACGCGCCAAACTTTCACATTTGTCAAAGCCGGTTTAGAATATTTAAATGTTCGGTCGGAATAGTTTTTCATAGTCACATTCATGGCAATTTCTTTTTCTGACAAGTCTTCGATAAATGAAACTCTTCCTTTACAAACCACACTTTTTGAGAACATACTATAACTGCATGCCACATCCGGATGTTGATACACTAATTTTCGTTCTGTACAAAATGTAACTGTAATTCGATTATCAAGTTCTAACAAACTCAGATGTTTTCCTTCTGGACCGGAATGTAATATTATTTTTCCTCCGGCATATCCAAAATTCATTGGAATCACATAAGGAGTTCCATCACGTTCTATGATACCAATAAAACAGACATCACAGCTATAAATAATTTCGTCAATTTCTTTTCTGTCGGTAATAAAGCTTGTTCTCATCGTTTATTTATTGAACCACAAAAATAGTAAAACCGATTAGAATATCCGATATGTACCTGATAGATTCGGATAATTCATTCGGAACAGGATAAAATTTGCACACATGTCTTGTTAGTGTGCAAATAATTAATATCTTTGTACAACTTTTAAATACGAATGATATGAGACAAGTACTCTTCACCTTTGCACTCCTGATTGCAATTTGCTTTTCGGGCAATGCACAGGGCTCTAAAATTGTCGGTAAATGGAAAACCATTGATGACAAAGATGGGACAGCAAAATCAATTGTGTATATTTTCAGAGCTACAAACGGGAAATATTACGGTAAGATTGAGAAGATGTTTAAAGACTCCGGAAAACTTTGTGTAGAATGTGAAGGAGCTAATAAGAACCAACCTGTTTTAGGTATGATGATTATCAATAATTTAATTGAAAAAGATTCTAAACTGACAGGTGGTACCATCCTTGATCCAAAAAATGGTAAAATCTACAAGTGCAACTTAAGCCTTGAAAGCGGAGGTGAAAAATTAAATGTTCGTGGTTCACTCGATAAAAGTGGCTGGATTGGACGATCTCAAACCTGGATTCGAGTAAAATGACATACAAAAAGTACATTTTAAATTGAAAATGGTTCTATTGGATAAAACCCGGTCAATTTTTAGTTAAATAATACTAACACGGCAAAAATAGTTATCAAATATGTTGTACAACATAAAAAATAGTATTACATTTGCAATGTGTTTTTCATGGTATTAGATTTAAGGTTAACTAAAAGATTGGGTTGTCGCGAGACAACCTTTCTTGTTTTATATACCACACATAATGAACACACTATCCGAACGTATTTTTAAAAGCATAAAATCAGCCCTCAATAAATCAGGGAAAACCATTTGGTGGCTCTTAAAAATCATCATCCCCATTAGCTTACTTGTTAGTTTTCTTCAATATTGGGGTGTAATTGCTCAAATTGCAGGAGTATTAACTCCTGCGTTCTCCCTTATCGGACTTCCCGGTGAGTCGGCTGTGGTATTTATCACCAGCATTTTTCTACCTGTGTACGGTCCGATTGCCATCATTTCAACACTTCCTTTGGATATGCGCGAGATAACCATTCTGGCAATAATGTGCCTGATTTCGCATAATCTCTTTGTTGAAACTGCCGTTCAGAAAAAAACAGGTTCTTCAGCACTCTGTATGTTTTTTCTGCGGATAAGCATGTCCATCATTGCTGCAATTATCCTCAACAGACTTTTACCTGAGAATATCGGATCCAGGCATGTGGCACAACAAAGTCTTAAATTCCTTAATGTTCAGGATATGCTTTCTAAATGGGTAATCAATACCGGATTTTTATCTTTAAAGATTTCACTGATTATCGGTGGGTTAATGATACTTCAAAACATACTCAAAGAGTTCAACTTATTGATTCTAATCGCTAAGATATTTGCTCCGCTCATGCGAATAATGGGACTTTCAACAGACAGTTCATTTTTATGGTTTATAGCTCAGACACTCGGGCTTGGTTACGGTTCCGCGATTATGATTGACAACGTTGAGAATAAGACAATTTCTTTAAAAGATGTCAATCTACTCAACTATCATATTGCAATTAATCATTCTTTGCTTGAAGACACATTATTGTTTGTAGCCATAGGTGTTCCGGCAGGATGGATTATTTCAACAAGGGTTATTTTAGCCATTTTGGTTGTTTGGTGTGTAAGAGGAATATCAAAATTAAAATTCCGCAACAGTAGATGGAATCCTTTTTCAAAAGTATTGGTGAGTAAGAATTGAAAAAGGAATATGTTTAAATGGTTTAAAGAATAGAAAACAGCCTTAAAAACATTCAGGTTTCTTTATTATCAAAACGATAAAAATAGAAACTTAACTCTACTATAAATTTAAAACAAACTATTATTTTAAATTATAAGATAATTGTAAGACAAAAAATCCAACAAAATGTCGAATACAAAAAAAATGCTTATCGAAGTTGCCCGCCAATTATTTGCAGCTCATGGTAAAAAAGACGTAACTATGAACGACATAGCTGAAGCATCAAAAAAAGGACGTCGCACTTTATACACTTATTTTAATAACAAAGAAGAAATATATAAAGCAGTTATTGATAAAGAACTCGATCAAATATTAGAAAGGCTAAAACTTGTATCTGAGCAAAAATCAGAACCCGATGAAAAGCTCAAGAACCATATCCTCACCCACTTAGATGCGGTCAGGTTTGCCGTAAACAGGAACGGATCTCTTCGTGCAGATTTTTTCAGAGACATATTTGAGGTGGAACGTAAACGACGCAAAATAGACGTACAGGAAATCACACTGATTCGTGCTATTGTAAGTGAGGGTATTGAGAAAAACATTTTTAAACGAATGGATGTAGAATTATCATCCATCATCATATTTTACGCCATTAAAGGATTGGAAGTACCTTATATCCGACAAAATATCAGCGTTGAATTTGAAAAAAACAAAAACAGTATAGTTGAATTTGTTTTTATGGGAATAAAAAAGAAAGGGGGTTGATTGGTTGAGTAGATGTTAAAGCTCATATTACTTACAATTGTAAATTGTAAATGAATAAATTTCTTCATGATGATAACAATCAGTTTAAACCTGCCTTTTCTGTTGCATTGGTTTGTTGATAAATAATATCCCTCATTTTACAGTTACATTCGCATTTTCCGTTTTCAAGTAAACCGCTTCGTTGTAACAGATCAAATTCCATCTTGAAATTCTCAGAGAAAATACCATCCTTAATATTATCTTCAATTTGACGTTGAGTCCACCACTTTGTTTGTTCTAAAGTGGCCGGATTTAATTTATATTCAGCCTGCAGGCAACTTACAAACAAAAATGCATATTGTTTTTCATTTTTTCCATCCACTGAATAATTCGACAAATACATAAACCTGAAATTATTAATTCCATATTTTTCTTCTGCTGATCGTTCAACGCATTTTTCAATTGTCTCTCCCATCTTTACATGATTTGAAATGGATGAATCCCATAAATCGGGTGATTCGGGATCATTAAATTCCCTTTTTTTCAAAAGCACCATACTTTTATCTATTAAAAGCACATGTACAACCGGATGTCTGTATTTTTTTTTATCATTTAAACTGGTGAGATGTTGAATACTACCTATAATTTTACCCTGTTTACTAACAATCGGCCACCATTCTTCTTTATTTAGTTTCACACGAATAAACTGAACCCTAAGTATTTCATAAATGGCCAGAAAGATTAAAACGCCTACGTATAGATATTGAAGCAACAGCAGATAGATGGTATCGTTTTTTATTGAAGAATCTACTACCAGAAATGCGGATACATAAACAAATAAAACAATGAATAATGCCCAGATCACCCGGTATAATTCATTAAAATTATTTGTCATAGGGATCAGGTAGGAAATGATTCCAGTTATTATTTTCTGAATTTTCTTTCTGAATATCAGGAAAACAAGTAATCCCAAAAGAACAACTATCTCATATATAAGGTCTTTTTTGACAAGCTGTACCGGGAGTGTAGTCTCTATCCATGCAATCAGGCTTACAACTATATAGAATACAGTGAAAATTAAATGCCATGTGAATATCCTGTTATAAACAAAATATACATAAATTAAAAGTCCTAATGCTATTGGTAAAGATATTTCCCATCCCATATTCATTCCAAAAAAATCATCCACTACTAAAAATACGAGTAGTGGTAATAAATGAAGTACCGGATTGAAAAACGATTCTTTTATCTGTTTTCTGAGTTTTTGCATGTTCTATAAGCTACATCATCGAATTAGTAACAATATAAAATGATTATAGTTTAATCCATGACTGAAATTGTATTTTAATGATTAAAACGTCATTATTCTGCTTATATACTTGCCAATAATATCAAATTCGATATTGACAGTAGTACCGACATTTATTTGATGAAAGTTAGTATGCTCGAAGGTATATGGGATGATGGCAACCTGAAAAGTTGTATCAGTTGGATTACAAACCGTTAAACTTACACCGTTTACAGTAACCGATCCTTTATCAACTGTAATATAGCCACGTTTTGCCATTACTTTATTAAAAGGATATTCGAATGTAAAATACCAACTGCCGTCAGCTTCTTTTACTTCCGTACATACTGCAGTCTGATCTACATGCCCCTGAACAATATGACCATCCAACCGGCCGTTCATTAACATACTTCGTTCCAGATTCACTTTATTTCCGGGGTGCAACATTCCCAGATTACTACATTTCAATGTCTCACTTATTGCAGTAACCGTATAGGTATCCTTTGTTTTAGACACAACTGTCAAGCATACTCCGTTATGTGCAACGCTCTGATCAATTATGAGTTCATCTGCAAACGAGCAGGACATGGTAATGTGGAGATTTTCCTTTTCTTTTATTGTTGCAACTACCTGCGCTGCTTCTTCTATTATTCCTGAAAACATGGTTTATATATTTACTATTGATATTTATCAACTATTTACTATTTACTATTTACTATTTATTATTTACTATTTACTATTTACTATTTACTATTTACTATTTACTATTTACTATTTACTATAAACTATAAACTATAAACTATAAACTATAAGCTATAAACTATAAACTATAAACTATTTACAAACGTCAATCCTGAATTTTTAAATAGTAAATAGTAAATGACAAAATGGTAAATTCGTTTAATTCGTCTTAATTCGTGGAATTTGCTTCTTACGAACGTGAGATGCTCTTCACCCCTTTTACAACCTTTATCTTTTTGATAATTCCTTCCAGTTCATGAGTATCATTCACCATAATAGTCAGATTTCCCGAAAAAAGTCCTGCATTTGAATCAATGGAAATTGAACGCAACGATATATTTTTTTCCTTTGAAATCAAAGATGTAATATTTGTAACAATCCCAATATCATCGAGCCCAACGATTCTCAATGTAATCGGATATTGTGAACCGATCGATTTACCTGACCAACGTGCTTTTACAATACGATAGCCAAAACGAGCGATCATTTGAGGTGCATTCGGACAATCGGTTTTGTGAATTTTAATTCCTCCTATCACTGAAACAAACCCAAAAACATCATCCCCGTAAATCGGATTACAACATTTTGCCAGTCTGAAATCAACCCCTTTTAAATTCTCCCCGATAACCAGCACATCTTCTTTCCCTGTTGTATCCAGGGGTTGTAACTCTTTTGAAAATGTATCGGCTTTCCTTTGTTCCGAAAATTCGGTAAATGTAGGCTTGTCCAGATCCAGATAGGCATCCCTGACCACATGCATATCAAGTTTCTCATGGGCAATTTCCTGATAGAAATCACTTACAGTAGTAAAACCTTTTTTCTTTGCCAGACGCGATATTTTTCCATCATCAAGTTCAATTTTCCAGTTTTTGAACCTACGTATAATGGTTTCACGTCCCATTTCAGCATCTTTGAATTCGACTTCCTTTAATGCCTGCCGTATTTTTGTCTTTGCTTTCGAAGTCGTAACAATATGAAGCCATGCCGGACTGGGTTTCTGGGTTGGTGATGTAAGGACTTCCACCTGATCGCCGTTATTCAGGACATATTTAATGGTCATATTTTTGCCATTCACCTTGGCACCTACGCATCTGGTTCCCAGTGCTGAATGAATTGAAAAAGCGAAATCAAGGGCTGTTGCACCTTTTGGTAATTTATGAAGATCACCATTTGGGGTAAAAACAAACACTTCTTTATCATACAAATTCAGTTTGAATTCGTCCATAAAGTCAACAGCGTTTAGTTCCGGGTTCTCCAGTATTTCACGAATACTTTTCAACCACTCATCCATGCCCGATTCACTTTTAATACCTTTGTATTTCCAATGGGCAGCCAGCCCTTTTTCGGCCACTTCATCCATTCTGATGGTACGTATCTGTACTTCCACCCAACGGCCTTCTGGTCCCAATACTGTTGTGTGAAGACTTTCATAGCCGTTCGTCTTTGGAATAGAGAGCCAGTCACGCAAACGTTTGGGATTGGGCTGGTACATATCAGCCACAATTGAATAAGCCTGCCAACATGCAGCTTTTTCCTTTTCAATTGGCACATCAAAAATGATTCGGATAGCAAATAGGTCGTAGATATTTTCAAATACCGTATTTTGCTTTTTAATTTTTGTATAAATAGAATGAATGGATTTTGTGCGCCCTTTAATTTCGAATTTGAAACCTATTTCACTCAGTTTTTCTTTCAACGGAGTGATAAATTCCGAAATAAACTGATCACGTGATCGTTTTGTTTCATTCAGTTTATGTGCTATCTCCCTGTATATTTCACGATTGGTATGTTTTAATGACAAATCTTCCAGTTCGGTCTTTACTGCATAAAGTCCCATACGATGGGCCAACGGTGCATATAAGAATGAAGTTTCACGGGCTATACTTTGACGTTTATCTTCCGGAAACATTTCCAATGTACGCATAATTTGCAAGTGTTCGGCTATGATAATCAGGATGACACGAACGTCTTCAGCAAAAGTAAGAAACAGCTTTCTGAAATTCTCAGTTTCGAGCGAAGCATTGCGTTCATACAGTTCACCTACCCGCATTATTCCCTGAATAATAGACGAAACCTGAGTTTTGAATTTCGATTCAATTACGGCGATACTGAGTTGATTATTTTCCACCAGTTCATGAAAAAGTACACTCAACACGGCAGCTTTTCCTAGTCCGATTTCTTCCAGAATAATTTTTACTATCTGAATTTTATCAGTTATAGATCGACCTGGAGCTTCCCCTTCAAGAGGGAACAAGGCATAATACTGCTTGATAATAGACCTTAATTCCTTCCTTTCCTCATAGGTGAACAAAGCCGGATAGAGATGTAACAGGTTGGAATAATGTGTCCGTAATGATAATTTATTTGTAGTGTTCATAATCTTCTGAGTGTTCCGTGTTCCGTGATCCGTGTTCCGTATCCTGGTTCTTTATTCTTTATTCTTTAATCTTTAATCTTGTTAGCTTACCTATTACCTCTTACTTCTTACCTCTTTTCTCATTCCTCATTCCTCATTCCTGACTTTCGTGCAAAGATACGATACAAAATCCAAATGATTAAATTCTTACCTAAAAAAGAGTAAATAGTGCCTTCATTTATAAAATAAAATCGCACAAATATTACCGGTAATATGTTACTATTGGATTTTCTTTTCTAAATTTGCAAAAAAGGATTTTAAACAGATTTATTTTAAAACCATTCTACCGTAATATCACTCTGAAAAATTCAGCATGGAACAACCGAATGACTCTACAAAGATTAAACAATACCTGTTATCCATCCGGTTGAGCTCGGATGGATTTAAATTATCGGTATTTGATGAATCAAGTGTGATCCTGACTACAAAAAAAATTTCCAATTCGTTATTTTCACTCTCCTCCGATGAAATTATCAAAATAATGACACCGGATGTACAACTTAATTACCGAACTGTCAGGCTGATCTGTGAGTCAGACAGATATCTGTTTATTCCGGCACCAGTTTTTAGAACTGAAGAAGCAGCCGACATGCTTCATTTTCAATTTAAACCGGTTAAAACCGACCAAATCATACTAAACCGTATTCCAAAGTGGGATACAGTCAATGTTTTTTCCATTCCAAAATCAGTACATATTGCTTTAACAAAAATGTTTCCTGAAGCCATCATAGAACATCATCTCTCCTATTTTTTAAATGAGTTTGTCAAACTACAGAATGGAAACTGTGTATATATTCAAGTACGTAACAACATAATGGATGTAGTGGTCATTACAAACGGAGGCTTTCAATTAATAAACAGTTTTAGTTTCAATACTCCCGAAGATTTTACCTATTATACTCTTAATCTTTTCGATACACTTTCTCTTGACACCGAGAAATGCAAAGTTATACTCTATAACTCCGACAAAAAGCCCGAACTGCAAAAGACACTGGAGAAATACCTGGACGTTATCAGAGGATAGTTTATAGTCGGTAGTTGGTAGTAAATAGTAAGTAGTTGTAGTTGGTAATTACTAAAATGGAATAAGTATTTTGGGAAAACATTGATAAAACAGAAGAAGAAGTAAAAAAAAATAATAGGTAAATAATAATAATAATAGAAAGTAGTGCTGTTAGTAAAAGTATAAACAAATTTCAGGATGTTACAGAGGATTAAAGCAAGATGTAAAAGATTGAATATAAGCGTTGAGCCTGTCATTAATCATTAATCTTGGCTCTTGGTTCCATACTAACTACCTACTTTAAACGATAAACTAAAGACATGCGTATAATAAGTGGAAAATTCAAGGGACGCCGGTTACAGGTTCCCACAAATATTACAGCCCGGCCAACAACAGACTTTGCGAAAGAAGGATTATTTAATTTATTGAACAACAGAATTGATTTTGAAGGAATTGATGTACTTGATCTGTTTGCAGGGACAGGGAGTATTGGCTTTGAATTTATATCGCGTGATTGTAAAAGTTTGATCAGCATTGAACAAAACGAACGTCACAGTGCCTTTATCCGCAAAGTTTGCTCAGAATTGAAAATAGACAATCTATCGCTAATCAAAACTGATGTCTTTAAATTTATTGAAACTTGTCACAGTCAGTTTGATATGATTTTTGCCGATCCACCCTATGAACTACAACAACTGGCACAAATTCCTGACCTGATCTTCGCCAAAAAACTACTAAAAGAAGACGGTCTCTTTGTCCTGGAACATTCGTCCAAAAACAACTTCGACCAACACCCCCATTTTGTCGAACACCGGAATTACGGCAATGTGAATTTTAGCTTCTTTGAATAAACAAGTTATACGTTCAGCGTTTCGAGTTCAGCTATCTATTATCTTGGGTCTTTGTCTTTTGTCTTCCGGTTCGTTTGTTTAGTGCAGTCATGTATGCTATTCTGGTCTCGCGATTTCCATATCACGAATGAAAAATTTAAAACAAAAAAAAGCATATTATAAACGTTAGCAATACTTTTGATCGTTTTCTTTAAGATGAAGAAAACTTTTTTGTGTATCGTTCCCCTACGTCAAAAAGTTTGATTGGCTTGTTAGATTTTCATTTATGAACTACAAATTCCCGACTAATTTTTCCAAACTACTTTCTTGTGTTTGATAAACTCTTCTTATTACTTTTACTCCTTACCTCTCTCATTCCTCACTCCTCATTCCTTACTATACATTCCTCACTATACATATAATTGAATAAACCATACTATTATTCAAATTATTTACTAAATTTGCCATGTAATAGATCAATTTCAAATACAGTTTCGAATGTAAAATATTCTAAAAACAAAAGAGTATGAACCAGCCAAATTACAGGTATTTAATTGAAAAAACAGGGATAACTTTTCCCCTGGTAGGATTTTATGATGTTCCCGACATTAGTTTATTCGAGCCATTGATAGAAACAAAGGCCTGTGTTTTTGCCTATTTCAAACAATGGGAGAAAGGCAGACACCTGCATCTGACCAAAGAACAATACGGATGTGGCGGAGCAGGAAGTTGGTTGTGTGATGTCCGTACCCGTACAAAAGAACAATATATAACTTTTCTGGCTGATGATGAGGGATTGAAAGCCAGTCATGACTTAATGAGCCAGTGGATTGAATCTATAAAACCCTATAAACAGGAATATCCGAATCTGGTGATAGGGCCGCTGAAAGCCGAAGGATATGAATATCTGAAGACCATCACTTTTTTTGTTACTCCCGATCAAATGAGTATGCTTATGATTGGTGCACAACTGAACAGTTCGCCTACCGATCCTGATCCTGTCATAGCACCCTTTGGATCGGGTTGTATGCAATTGATTTCCCATTTCAAAGACCTGAAAGTTCCACAGGCTATGATAGGAGCTATGGATATGGCCATGCGAAAATACCTGCCTGAAAATATCCTGGCATTTACAGTAACAAAACCTATGTTCGAACAACTTTGCAGTGTTGGAGAAAACAGTTATCTGGAAAAACGATTTTTCATGGAATTACAAAAAGTGAGAGAAGCCGGAAGAATATGAAAAAAAACTTTTGGTATATTTTCATACTTTTGCTGGTTTTACTCGCCATAACATTTAAACTTACAAACGGATTTAAGTTTCTTAAATTTGAAAGTAACTCTAAAGGTCCGATCCCTTTTGTAAATGTGTACTTTGATGATGAAGAAGTATTTCCGGTATATTTAATTTATTTAAGGAATACCGGGCAAGGGTTAATGGAACTAACAATAACAAATCCTGATATTGTTAGTAAAACCGTAAAAGTAACCTACGGGTTTGTTGAATTTGGAGGGTCAGAAAGTAAAAGTGTGTTTGTAGAAAACGGAAGCGTAATAAAAGTTCAGATTACGCCTTATTCACCTAAACTCAACGAAGTATTTTCCCCCGTAAATGCAACTATTCTTGTAAAAGTAACAGATGAAAAAAACACGAAAATCTTTAATAAGACCTGGAGTTTAAAAGTCTGCCCAGGGGATGAAATTCCGTGGAAAATCAGAAACAGGGATTGTACCAATTTAATTGCGTCGTTTGTAACACCGGAAAACAAATCGGTGGAGGGATTAATGACGAAAGCAAAAAACAAAACAAGAGGAAAAAATAGTTCGGTAAATAATTTAAATGATGATGATTTCAGGCAATTGGTAAAAAACCTTTTCAATACAGTAAAAGATGAGGGGATTACCTATACTAACAATCCAATTAGTTTTGGGGATGGTTCCGCACAGCGGATACGGCTACCAAACCTGACCCTACAAACAAAATCGGCCAATAGTATTGATGGGTCTGTACTTTTGGCCTCTTTATTCGAGGATGCAGGATTAAGGGCTTATATCGTAATATTATCCGATCATGCAATAGTTGGTGTTGCAAGACCGAATCATGAAAATGACAAGATTTTTATTGAAACATTTCTTTTAGGCAGATCAACATTAGAGAGCATTTTTTCACTGGAAACTACCTTCACAGCAGCAATAAAATCGGGGAAAGAAGAATATAATAAAGCTTTTAGCCAGTCAGTCAATCAGGAAAGTGGTAAATTTGCGCTCATTGATGTTCACAAAGCAAGACAACAAGGAATTCGACCTTTAAACTAATTGAAAGAAGATTAGAGGAGTATGATACTGTTTTGAAATATTTTATCAAATTGCGGATCTCTATAAAGAAAGCTGACAGGAATTATCTTCCTGTCAGCTTTCTTTTTTATGCTTTTTATAGTTTGTTTTTTGTAGTGATCATTAAATCGCCACATTATCACAATTCCACATCAATCTATTGTTTTTTCAATACAAAAGCTGTACGGGCGGGAATATATAATTTCAACCATTCCTTACCTGTTGGATCTTTCGGAAAAGGAGTAGAAATATGAACAATACTCTCGTCGATCAGGTTGAAACCACCAAAGACCGTTTCATCGGTATTAAGTACTGTTTTATACGATCCTTTTTCAGTGAGTATCCCGTAATCTGTAAATGATTTAGTTCCGTTAAAATTGAACACAAAAATCAGATCACCCCGTTGAAAAGCCAATACCTGATCATCTTCTTTGCTCCAAAGCTGTTGAATCTTTATCAGGTTAAACTGAGGGGTTGAATTAATCAATGCAATCATAGAGCGATCGAATTCACCTAAAGCATTGTACAGGTACTTTTCATTATCCACCAAATCCCATTGACGGCGGGCATACTTATTTGACCAACCGTTCCCTTCACGTGGAAAATCGATCCACTCGGGATGACCAAATTCATTTCCCATAAAGTTCAGGTATCCGCCGTTAATTGTTGTTGATGTAATCAACCGGATCATTTTATGCAAAGCCACACCTCTGTCCACTACCAACGTACTATCGCCACGTCGCATATGCCAGTACATTTCAGAGTCAATCAGGCGAAAAATAATGGTTTTATCACCAACTAATGCCTGATCATGACTTTCGGCATAGCTTATTGTCTTCTCATCAGCACGACGATTCGTTAATTCCCAGAAGATTGTGCCTACTTTCCAGTCTTCATCCTTTACTTCTTTAATCAGTTTGATCCAGAAATCAGGGATACCCATGGCCATACGATAATCGAATCCGATACCGCCATCATCCACTTTAGAAGCTAATCCTGGCATTCCGCTTACTTCTTCAGCAATAGTGATGGCATTCGGGTTCACTTCGTGTATCAGTTTGTTAGCCAGTGTCAGATAGCAGATGGCATCACCATCCTGGTTCATATTATAATAGGAATCGTACCCGTTAAAATCCTCACCCAGCCCATGACTGCGGTATAACATAGAAGTTACACCATCGAAACGATACCCGTCAAAATGAAATTCTTCGAGCCAGAATTTACAATTTGAAAGTAAAAAATGGAGTACAGAAGGTTTAGCATAATCGAAACATAGTGAATCCCAGGCAGGATGTTCCCGACGGGCACCCCCGTGGAAATACTGATACGGGGTTCCATCAAACCGGCCTAATCCTTCTACTTCGTTACGAACTGCATGTGAATGAATAATATCCATGATCACTGAAATGCCCATTCCATGTGCATCATCAATTAAATGCTTTAATTCCTCAGGGGTACCAAAGCGGGAGGATGCGGCAAAAAAGCTTGATACATGATACCCAAAAGAGCCATAATACGGATGCTCCTGAATAGCCATAATCTGAATGCAATTGTATCCGTCACGTAGAATCCTGGGTAATACCGTCAATCGAAACTCTTCGTAAGTAGACACCTTTTCTTCAGCACTCGACATACCAATATGACATTCATAAATGAGAACAGGCTGTGTTTTTGGTTTGAAGTTTTTGTTCTTGAATACATATGGTTGAAAAGGGCTCCACACCTGTGCACTGAAAATCTTGGTTGCATCATCCTGAACAACTCTGCGTGCCCAGGCCGGTATTCTTTCACCACTACCACCGTCCCACTCTACCAATAATTTATAAAGTTGGGTATGAGCCATCGCATAATCAGGCAATCGGACTTCCCAAATACCATTTTGGAGCCTTTTCATTTGATAATCGGGATGACGTTGCCAGTTATTAAAATCGCCGATTAAAAATATAGCTGTCGCATTCGGTGCCCATTCGCGGAAAATCCATCCATCGGGTAAACGATGTAATCCAAAATATAAATATCCTGAAGCAAAACCGGACAAAGTCTGACCTTCAACCACTAACTTCTTTTCCACGCTTTCGAAATACTCATATCGTCCGTTTATAGCACCTGCATAGGGTGCTAACCAGGGATCGGATTTAATTATAGCCAAATCTTTCATATATATACGTAATAACAATAAAATAACTTGAAAGTAATGCGTTTAAATCTATAATAAAAAAATGAATGACAAATATTTGATATTTATTCTATATCAAATACTGATATTCATTGAAATATAATTTGCTCCTTGTGGAAAGCACTGTGATTATGATTTAGATCTGTTGTGATGATACTTTTTAAACAGATTTTCAAAATAACAAGAGTAAACAAAGATACATAGAAATTCATTAAAAACGGACTGTTTTTTTATGTGTTTTTACTTCTCCCGTCTATTTCAACACTTTTATAATAATCTTTTTGTGCTGATCATCTGAAATTTCGGGTTGATGTCCATCTTCGGGGAAAAAGACTACAAATTCAGAAGGTTGAACATTTATAAAGTTCGTTGCTTTATCTGCAAAAAAAGTGATATCCTTTTCTGAGTTATAAGAATCGGTGACATTTTTCAATTTATTACCTGCTATCCAACCCATCGTTTCGGCAGCTGTTACAGGTACCTGAATGTCAATGTAAAGATTATGTGTTTCAAGTTTAGCTGTTTCAGCAGTTTTACCGGTTGTTTTGACCACGTTGGCAAATAAATTTTTACCATCTAATTCAACTTTTCCGAGTGGCAGGGCCATTAAATCGGTATTAAGAAGAAAATCAAAAGCTTGTTTAAACCGGGGGTGGATTGATTCGTACAATCCTGCATTAATTAAAGAATCTAAAATCATTTTTTTAAAGTTTAATGTTTGAAAAGTTTGAAGTTTCGCGTTCTTTGTTCTTTGTTCTTTGTTCCTTGTTCTGTGTTATGTGTTCAGTGTTCCGTGTTCCGTTTTAATCAGTAAGTTTGTACAGTCCTGAAATTTGTTTATACTCCTACTACCTCCTACTACCTACTACCTACTACCTACTACCTACTCCTTACTCCTTACCTCTTACTCTTCATTCCTTGCTTCCTTTCACCAACTCATCTACTGTATAGTTCAGAAAACGGTTAAAGGGGTATGCACATTTTGCTATTCCACTTACTTTAGCAACGAAATCGGGTGCATGAAGGATGGCATCGTCCAGTTGATAATCTACCAGATAATGTTTTAGTTTAAGCAATTCAGCCTCGGGAAAGTCTTTCGGGAAACCACGTGGCACTGTTTTGAGTTTATCTTCCTCAAAGAAGCCGTTGAAATATTGAGAGAATTCAGGGCTTGACCTTATTTCATTCAGTTCATCGATATTATCGTAGACACTTTGACGTAAAGCCTTTAGCATGGCAGGATCGGGACACCATACGCCGGTTGAAATAAAACAGCCGGTTGGATCCAGATGCAGATAATAACCTGCATGTTGGCTTTTACGCCCTCCTGCAGATGCAATATAGACTCCAAAATGGGTCTTATAGGGTGTTTTGTCGTTTGAAAAACGGGTATCACGATAAATACGAAAAATACATTCTTTGACTTCAACATGTTTAATTCCCTCATCAAAAGAAGAAATTTGAGTGATGAGTTCCTTGCACATATGTTCAAAATCTGTACGAACCTGATCATACCAAGCCTTGTTAGTGGCAAACCATTCCCGGTTGTTATTGACTTTCAACTCACTTAAAAACCGAAGTATATTATCTATATCCATACTGTTTCATTTTTAGTTTCACAAATATAAGGCAAAATTCAGACAAAAAAAGGGTAACCATCCTTTTTTTTAAATCAGGACAAGTTTTTGTGGAAAAATGATTACTTTTGTATTCTTAATAAAAAGGACTTAAGCCTGTAAATGGAACTATATACATTTGAAAAACAGGTATTTTACCAGCCTAAGGATAAAGTTAAAAACACAAAATGAAAAATCGGATTAATCAACTGTTGGAAGAAATAAGCCATCTTGCTGCTTCAAATCAGGAAGAACTGGAAGCACTACGAATTAAATTTCTCAGCAAAAAAGGAGAGATTTCAACCCTTTTCAATGATTTTAGGAATGTAGCCAATGACGAAAAACGTGAAGTGGGTCAATTATTGAATGAACTAAAAGACACTGCTCAGAATAAAATAAATGAATTGAAAGAAAATTTCAATAATGCAAACAAAACTGAACAGAAAACTGATTTAACGCGTAGTTCAGACCCAATAAAACTTGGAACCCGCCATCCACTTTCAATCGTAAAGCATGAAATCATTGATATTTTCTCGCGTATTGGATTTACCATTGCCGAAGGTCCTGAAATTGAAGACGACTGGCATGTGTTTGGTGCGTTAAACTTTCCACCCGAACATCCGGCACGTGATATGCAGGACACTTTTTTCATTGAACAGAATCCTGATATTTTGCTTCGTACTCATACTTCATCAGTGCAATCACGTGTCATGGCTACGCAAAAGCCACCTATTCGCATGTTGTTCCCGGGGAGGGTTTTCAGGAATGAGGCCATATCATATCGTGCACATTGCTTCTTCCATCAGGTTGAAGGTCTGTATATTGACAAAGATGTTTCTTTTGCCGACCTTAAACAATCGCTTATTTATTTTGCAAAAGAAATGTTTGGTGCGGACACACAGATTCGTTTACGCCCTTCTTACTTCCCTTTCACCGAACCAAGTGCAGAGATGGATATTTCCTGTAATTTATGTGGTGGTGAAGGTTGTCAGTTTTGCAAACATACAGGTTGGGTTGAAATTCTGGGATGTGGAATGGTTGATCCGAATGTCCTTGAAAATTGTGGAATAGACTCTAAAGTATATTCAGGTTTTGCCTTCGGTATGGGAGTAGAACGTATTACCAACCTGAAATATCAGGTTAAAGATTTACGCATGTTTTCAGAAAATGATGTTCGTTTTCTTCAACAGTTTGAATCTGCCTACTAATTTATAACTAAAAGTATGTTTAAATAATTTTATCATATATTTTGATAGTTGGCCAGAATTTGTTATTTTTGTAGAGATATTCATCAGCAAATCCAATATTTCTAAAACAATCACAAATTGTATCAAAATGAAAAAAGCACTCTTTATTTATGTCATTCTTCTTGCTTTTACATTCAATGTAAAAGCACAGCGTTACAGTATAAACAAAGATAAATTTGACTCCCATCAATACATTCCTGAATATGATGACCCATATAATCCGGGGTTAAGTGGAGTATGTTCATTCTTTGTTCCCGGGTTGGGTCAGATGTTATGTGGTGAAACGGGTCGTGGACTTGCCTTCCTTGGAGGATATGCAGGATGCGCAGTTTTATTTGAAGCCGGTGCTGTTCAGTTCACTTCCAATAATTTTGGAAATATTGAGAATCCGGGTTATTCAGGTAGTTCAGGAGTAGGAGTCATGTTGTTGGGATTAGGTGGAATGGCAGCGATTGAAATCTGGTCTATTTTTGACGCTGTAAAAGTAGCAAAGGTAAACAACATGTATATCCGGAGTTTTAGAAAAACATCTTCATTAAAATTAGAAATGTCACCCTATGTTGATCATTTATCTATCACGAATCAGGTTAGTAATCCGATAGGCATGACGATGAGAGTAAAATTCTAAGGATACCTTTTTTTTATATTATAAGAGCTTGTTACATTTTGTAGCAGGCTCTTTCAATTTCAGGCTCTTTGAAATAAACCGGAATACATGTACAATTTATTCATGTACAATTTATTCATTTACAATTTACAATTGGTCGGTTTCAAAAGTAGTTTGAATTTTTTCAACCATCGGAACGAGGTGACTTCCCGTTTACGGGATTAACTAATTAAACAAACAACCAACCAACCAATTTATTTCTTCTCATTTTGGTTCCGGCCGCTGAATTGTGTACATAACGTTCCCAGGATAATAAAGATACTATTACTTCTCAATTCACTGATTCTATGCAATTAAATTGTATTTTTGCAGTACCAAACTAAAAATCTACAAGGATGAGACTTATTATTCAACCGGACTATTTAAATGTGTCGAAATGGGCTGCAAATTATATTGCTTCAAAAATCAATAAAGCATCAATTCAAAATGACAACCCTTTTGTTCTTGGTTTACCTACTGGTTCATCTGCATTAGGCATTTATCATCATTTGATTGATTTATTCAACAATAGAGTTGTCTCTTTCAGGAACGTCATCACATTTAACATGGATGAATATGTCGGGCTTCCTCAACATCACGAACAAAGTTACTCTATATATATGTGGAATAATTTTTTCAGTCATATTGATATTTTATCTGAAAATGTAAATATTCTAAATGGTAATGCAAATGATTTGCAAGCAGAATGCGAAAACTACGAAGCTAAAATGGAAGCAACAGGAGGTGTGGATCTATTTATGGGCGGTGTAGGGGAAGATGGACATCTTGCTTTTAATGAGCCGGCATCATCACTAGGTTCGCGGACTCGTCAAAAGACATTGACAACAGACACATTATTGGCAAATTCACGTTTCTTTGATAATAATGTTGCCTCAGTGCCTAAAACATCGCTCACAGTGGGTATCGGTACTATTATGGATGCGAAGGAAATTATAATCATAGCCAGTGGTCACCATAAAGCACGTGCTTTACGTCATGCAGTGGAAGAACCTGTTAATCAAATGTGGACTATCAGTGCATTACAATTTCATCCAAAAGTTATTATTGTATGTGATTATGATGCCTGTGTCGAATTGAAAGTAGGTACTTACAATTACTTCATTGACATCGAAAAAGATTCATTGGATCCTACTTCACTCCTAACCAATCTTCTTTAGGAGATGGGCGAAGAAAGCCTTTAGATATCAGTTGGTTTTATTTCAATTAATTTTTAATTCTCTGTTTTATGCATCTGAATACCCTCAAGTAACAAATTAATCACAATAGATTAATTTACAATTTATTCATTTACGAATTACGATTTATGTGACTATATTCTAAATGTCTCAATGCCTGAATCTTAAAAAGTTACCTTTTGGGGCTTTTTGCTTTCAAATTAAGGGACTACTTACTATAAACTATAAACTATAAACTACTATTCCACTCTTCCGCCACGTTCGGAACGTTGTTCTGTTTTAAGCGGATTGGAAGCTGCTTCTTCATTTTTAAAGCGGTTTTGATAGATATCATAAGCCAGGTATAATGCCTGCCGGAAAGATTCTTCTGAAGCGATATTATGTCCTGCAATATCATAAGCAGTTCCATGATCGGGTGAAGTACGAATGACAGATAATCCGGCTGTAAAATTTACCCCTGTATCCATTGATACAGTTTTAAACGGAATTAAACCCTGATCGTGATACATAGCCAGCACAGCATCAAATTTATTAAAATTACCTGAGCCAAATAAACCATCGGCAGGATAAGGACCAACACAAATAATTCCCAGTTTTTCAGCTTGTTTAATTGCCGGAATAATTACATCCTGCTCTTCAGTACCAATCACGCCTTCATCACCGGCATGGGGATTTAATCCTAATACAGCAATCCGGGGTCGAATAATTGAGAAATCCTTTTTAAGTGAAGCATTTAGTACGATAAGCTTTTCTACTATTAATTTTTCTGTAAGTGCCTTTGATATATTTTTCACAGGGATATGTCCGGTAACAACAGCTACACGCATGACATCATTGATTAACATCATTAATGCGGGAGAACCATTTCCAAACTTTTCCTGCAGGTATTCTGTATGGCCCGGGAAATGAAATTTATCAGATTGAATGTTTTTTTTGTTGATCGGTGCTGTAACTAAAGCCTGAAGAGCTCCTTTTTTTAAATCTTCTGTTGCACGTTCTAATGCTGCAAATGATGCTTCACCTGCTTCGTTTGTTGAAGTTCCAAGTTCAACTTTAATTTCATCATTTACACAGTTAATAATATTAACCCGTTTTAAATTTATATCTTCAATTGAGTTGACAATATTCAAATTCAAACCTTGAATATCCAGATTCTTTCTGTGAAAAGCAGCTACTTTTGAAGAACCATAAATAACTGGAATAAAAGTTTCCAACATTCGATTGTCGGACATAGTTTTAAGAATAACTTCATACCCTATTCCATTAATATCACCATGTGTAATTCCGATAATAATTCTGTCTGTTTCCATAAATTCAGGTTTTATATGTTAATGAGAATTTTTAATCCGCAAAATATCCGGTTGTGGGTATTTCATATGAGGGGTCAAATGTATTAAATTTTATTCAGTCTTTTAAATTTTAAAAGAATTATTTCATTGAAGAAAAAAATAACAATATTGATTCCATCAATTTAACACGATCCTTTTCTGATTGAAGCGTTTCGAAAGGGAAACCTAAAGCACAGGTTTTATAAATACCCGAATATGCAACACCAGCACTTAAATTATTTTCAGCATACCGACATATTGTGAAACACCCCTCCCCGACTGGTTCAATGGCATCGGGTGATTCCACAAAATAAGAAATTGAATTCGGTTGATCATAATATGACATGCCAGATTTTTTAAAAGATTTAAAAGGAGAATTCACCATGTTCACATTTCCACTCACACTTGCCTGCGAGGTTCGAAATTTATATTTCAATACATTTTCAATAAATATCTTATCGTTATGAATAGGTTTTTCTGATTCACACAAATCAGAACCAATGAAAGCACCACTAACTAACAGGTTTCCACCATTTAAACAATATAACCGAATTGACTGCTGCAAAGCTAATGGAAATGTTTTAAATTCAGGTGCTTTTTTAGCATTTCCTATGAAAGTTTGCTTTTGTTTACCCATTATAAGATCCACCATTTTATATTGATTCATGTCAACATCTCCATTGATCACTGCTTTTACGCTGGCAGAAACAAATGAATAGCCTGCTGCTTTTATCGCTTTACCATGAATAAAAGGATAATCAAAAGAATTTCCTGCAATTTCTTTTTTTTCATAATTGGCATGACTGGCTCCAAATCCGGGAGCATCATCATTTAACCAGGGTTTATTTCGTTTAAACTCATACTGTTTTCCTACAAAACTTATTTCCGATAAATAAGGTACACCGGCATCCCTGTCGTTTAAAAATCCGGCATAGGTAGTATCCAGACAAAAATTTGCCGGCCCGCTCAGCCTGTCAAATCCATTCACAATCAGTACTTCTTTCTTATCATTGGGAGCCCGGTAAGCTGAAAGAATTTCAGAAGGAAAACTCTGACCTCCTTTATTTAAAGCTGTAATTTTAAAGCTATATATCTTTCCCGGTTGAATAACAATCGTTACACGGTTCGTATTTACCACAACACCATTATCAAAATCGCCATCATCTATTCGTGTATATAACACGAACTGTTCAGCCTGAGCAGAAGATTCAAGACTATCAGTCACTGCCATCCAGTGGATTTCGACCTTGTTTTGATCTATAAACCTGCAACCGAATTGGTCTACAGGAAGTGGTTGAACCACATAGTCAACATTATTTGCTGAAGAAATATATTTTAGCATTCCTATATAGATTGACCTGCTTACAGTAAAACGGAAGCGGGGATCTAGGCCATAACGCATATCGGCAAAATTCTGGTGTGAAAGTAGCTCCAGAATCATGGAAGGGACTTCAGGCACTCTGGATTCGCTGTACGATTTATTCCATATGTTACGACGGGTCCATTCAGGTGCAAATTTTTTACGAATATCATTTACAATTTGTGTTTGAATAATATCCGCCAGATCGCGTGAAGCCCACCTGGAAATGCCATTATTAAAGATTGTTTTTCCATTTGAGTCATGAACAGAACAAATTCCAAGAGTTCCAATGATGGAATCATTGATGGTAGCTCCTGCATCGCTGTGAAAAGCCAGAGCCAAATCGAGTGGAACATTTAATCCTTTCGTATTCGGAGAAACAGAAGAACCGCCGATAACATAATTCACCCAGTTTCCACGTGACTGAATGTCATCATTATAATCATTAAGTCCTTTATTCTGACTGTATACGCTATCCGGAGCTCCTGCCCATTGCAACCAGTACCGTGCTCCTTCTGCATACCGGGGATAATGACTTGTTTCGGGTTCATAAATGACCTTTTGTATCGGCTGAACTTTCGGGATAGTGAGACTATCCAGCTTATTCAACAACACAACAATATTAGTGTCACTTGGGTTTCTGGCTATATTTCCCATGCCTCCACCAAATTTCACCCCATCTGCCGTAATCAATTTCCCGTCAATGCTACTTAAATTTGTCAACATTACTTTTTCCTGATTACTCCTTCCTTTATCAAAATAAAAATGACCAAGATACAACCATGTACCACCATACATTGTTTGATTTACTGAAAATTCAGTTTTACCACCTTTATGAAATACAGTGTAATGTGCATCAGTGACACTGTTTTTCAACGATTTGTAAGATACATAAACGGCATAACGACCATCTTCAGGTATATTCGGAATCCATTCTGCACGACTAATCTCCTCTTTATTTGTGATTGAGTTAATAACACGGGAAGTTCCATATGTAAAGGGATTTTCGCCTTGTAAATATATTTTTTTTGTATTGGCAAACCCTGTACCTTCTGACTGTTTCCATTTAATCCGGTCATTTTGCTCTCTGTATCTGGATGAACCATCTTTGGAATCATTATCAACTATTACTTCGTTCAACTGAGTATCCCTTTCACGGGGAAGCAACACATTAGCTCCCGCATTTTCGAGCATAGGGACCAAATAAGGTAATACATACGACTGTGTATAAAGATCTTCCACTACCTGAAAGACCCTTGGGCGTTGCCATACCCAGCGATCACTTTTTTGGTCAAAATATTTGCCATGACTTTGCCAAAGGGCAATATGTCGGCTTTGTAATCCATTCTGAATTTGATAAGGCCGGGAAGTATTCGTAACTAAAGGTTGAGGAAGTATCGGGACAACGAATTGTTTTAGAGAGTCTATATTAACTCTTCGGAAAAAATTTGGAATTAATGCTTCTATATTTTGATTATCCACCTGACAAACGATAGAATAACCCGGATATCTATAAGATGTAATTTTACTTATGGCATTATATATACGTTTCACATTCTCCGGACGAAAAGGCAAATATTCCAATCTTTCGTTGGCCGAAACATAAATGATATTCGTTTTGGTGTTAGTTGAAAAATTAATCACATTTACTTTACCAACTCTTGTATAACTATTCGCAATAATAGTCAAAGAATCTGAAATTTGGGTTTCAATATTTTTTTGTGCAAATGAAGGAAGGTAAGTTCCAACTATTAACAAAGCTACAAACCAGATAGTATGCAAATTTTGTTTCATGAATGAGTTGAATAATAAAAGAAATGAATAACAGGGAGTCAGGGAATAAGTTTATTTTTATTCTGATTTTTCTTTTTCGAGAGTTGAGAGCATGCCACAAGCAGCAAAAATATCTTCACCTCTGGAACGTCTGATAGTTGAAGTAACTCCATTACTTGTTAAATAATCCCTGAAGAAAGTCATTTTTTCCTGACTGGAACTTTTCAAATCAGATCCCGGAATGGAATGGAAACGGATTAAATTTACCCTGCAATCAATACCCTTAAGTATTTTTACAAGTTCAACAGCATGTCGCATGGTATCATTTATACCTTCGAACAAAATATATTCAAATGAAACACGACGTTGTTTACTAAAGTCATGTTTGCGAAGTTCTTCCAGTACTTTGCTTATCGGATACGTTTTTTCGACTGGCATTAAAAGGATTCGATCCTGGGTAAAGGGTGAGTGCAGGCTGATTGCCAAATGGCAATTTGTTTTTTCAAGGAATATTTTCAATGCCGGAATCAATCCTATTGTCGAAACTGTAATTCGTCGTGGGCTCCAGGCATACCCATAATCGGCAGTCAAGATTTCCAATGAACGAAGCAAAGGCAATGTATTATCAAAAGGTTCGCCCATGCCCATAAAAACGAGATTTGTAAGAGTTTCAGCTTCGGGTATAGACATTATCTGGTTCATGATTTCAGCAGCTGTCAGTTGAGCTATGAAGCCCTGTCTGCCTGTCATACAAAAAACGCAACCCATTTTACAACCAACCTGTGACGAAACACACAAAGTAGCACGATCTTCTTCAGGGATATAAACAGATTCAATAAAGTGCCCCCCCTCTGTTTTAAACAGATATTTTTTTGTTCCGTCGGTCGATTCGACTGTTTGTACCGGAAGTGTACGTCCAATTTCATATTGCTCATTAAGCGATACCCTGTTTTTAGCAGAAATATTTGTCATCTCATCAATACTGAAGACACGTTTCTTATAAATCCACTCTGCAAGTTGCCTGGCTGTAAATGCAGGCATTCCCAGACTGGAAACTATCGTTTTTAATTCTTCGAATGATTTGCCAACAAGTGCTGTTTTATTCATTTTGTATCCGGTGATTGGTTGATTGATTGGTTCCGCGTTCGGTGTTCCGTGTTCTGCGTTCCGTGTTTCGTAAAGTTGAGTCCTTCTAACTTGTTATCTTTGTTCTTTGTTCTTTGTTCTTTACTCTTTGTTCTTTACTCTTTGTTCTTTGTTCTTTACTCTTTGTTCTTTGTTCTTTACTCTTTGTTCTTTGTTCTTTACTCTTTGTTCTTTGTTCTTTACTCTTTGTTCTTTGTTCTTTACTCTTTGTTCTTTACTCTAAGCTTTGTTTGCAAAGTTACGCAAACTTACCGAAAAAAAGAAAACGGAATGAAATTAATCATTCCGTTTTCTGTATTCAGAAAAATCAGCAAGAATTTATCAGAAGAAATTCAGGCGATTGTCAACGATATCAGCTTTTTCTTTCATATCCTGAATGATCATATAAGGCAATGAATAACCCATGCGGCTGTTCAACTGCATTTTCTCCATTCTGACATCAAAAGGTTGTTGGCTTACCTGTTTATTGGATGTACTGAAAACATAAACGCCGGCAATACCCTTGATAGGTTTTGAAACCTTCCCGATAGTTGAAATTGAAACTTTACCAATAACAGAAGGTTCAAAGCCTGCTGCACCAAATTGATAGGAAGCAAAATTAATTGATTTGGCAGTTTTTACTGAATCTTTTAAATATACTGCTAATCCTTCCAGTGTTGGATTTTTTGTTAATTCTGTTGTGAGATCTTTGATCATTAAATCGGCCTTTTTATCTTTAATAATTTCAGCTTTCAATTGATCAGTCACTTTATCAACAGAACGATACCCTTTTTTATTCACTTCCTTAGTCATTGCAACAACAAATTTTGTAGTACAATCAAAAACATCAGAGACATCATTTTTACTGCTTTTAAATGCCCATCGGATAATTTGGCGCGATAATGGGATATCGGCTATTTTATCTGTACTACGCAAAATTTCATTTGCAGGATGAACGATATAGTTTTTTTCTTTAGCTCTCTTTTCAAAATTATCAGAATTCAGGTCCACTGCAAATTGTTTAGCATCATTGTAGATTTTACTATATGTTTTACTACTTGGAACCACTTTACGTTCAAGGATTGCTAATTTCACTTTGCGACGTGGAGTCGTTTTATCTTCTACCTGCATGATTTGAATACCTTGTGCGTTTTTAATGGTAAACACCTCATTTTTTGATTTACTGAATGCATTTGCTGTAATTTCTTTATCTATTCCCTGCATCCCTTCCTGTATCCAGCCAATTTCACCACCATTTGCGGCTGTTTGTTTTACTGCTGAATATTTCTTTGCTAATTCACCAAAATCGGCTCCATTATGAATAGCAGCTATTAAACTATCAGACTTTCCGGCATCCTTGGTAACCAAAAAAATATGACGTAATTTGACTGAATCAGATTGCATAATACCCGATTGCATTATCCTTGCCATCATGTATGTATCATCTTTAAACGATGGTCCATATACATCTCCGGTTTTTCCATTAAAAGCAAAATCTTTCAATAACGGAGGAACAGTTTTTTCAGAATAATTATGACCATCATACATAATATCTGAATTTGAATTAACCAAACCTGCAACATCATCAGTTGTTTTGAATTCTGTAACTAATTTGTTCATCCAATTATCAGCTTCCTTATAATCATCTTTCATGGGTTTGATATCAAATGCTACATAACTAAATGTACAATTTGCATCTTGTTTGTATTGTTCTTTTTGCTTATTGTAACGATCATTAATTTCAGCAATGCTTACTTTTACATCCGAATCATGGATTAAATAATAAGGCTTAACCACATACGAAACATCTGTACTTGTTTTGCGATCATTAAAACTCATTTTAGCATCAATATTATTTGCAGTAACCGATTTTGAAATAAGTGCATTGTATTTGTCCTGAAGGATACTGTTTTTTACATTCTTTTCCCAAAACAGCCAATAGCTCTTTGCTTTCGCTATTTGTTCTTTCATTTCCTCGCTGGTAGGTGTTTCGTCGAGGCTATTCAAAAACTGAACTAACTGTGGACGACTAAACTGACCGTTTTCGCCGGCAAATGAACGACGTTGAAGAATCAAAGGGTGAATGTTGTTTCCGATTAATCGGTCAGAGAGTTCATCCTGACTAACTGTAAGACCTAATTTTTTAGCTTCAGCATTTAAAATTTTTTCGTTTACAAGACTTTCCCATACAGATTGACGAAGCTGAGTCATCATTTCATCGTTCAATTCTGTTTTTCCAGTTTCAATTTTATAGACTTCCGTCATTTGATCGATAGCAGCAGAATAATCCTTGATATTAATATCCTCACCTTCAATTTTAGCAACTGTTTCTTTCGATTTATTAAAATAGTTTGATCCCTCTTTAAGGAAATCGCCTACAATAAAGGCTAATAATGCAAGTCCTACCACTACAACCAGTAAAACCCCTTTGCTCCTAATCTTTTCTAATGTAGCCATTTTTTGAAATTAATTTATATTTTTTTAGTTTGAATTTTCACTTATTTTGAGGGCACGAATATACAAAAAAAAATGTTTATATGAATGCTAATTCTTTTTTTTCTCAAAGATATGCCTGATTACGTCTTTAAAACGTTTTTTTATTTTAGTCTTTTTAACTTATTGCCAGTTTCACTAATTCTATTCTATTGTTGGTTACTTTGACACATTTAATGGTAAATCTGTCAATCCGGATAATTTCATTCAATTTCGGAAAATGTTGATGATTATGTAAAATAAAACCTGCTAATGTTTCATATTCATCTGATTCAGGGATATTTAAATTGAAATGGGAATTAATATTATCTACTTCCAAACGTCCGGAGAATATATATTCATTTTCGGCTGTTTGCTCTGCTATATAATCATTATTATCGTGTTCATCTTCAATTTCACCGAAAATTTCTTCCATAATATCCTCAAGTGTTACGATTCCGGCTGTTCCACCAAATTCGTCAACCACGACGGCAAGACTTTTCTTTTGTAACAAAAATATCTTCATCAGTTTTTGAGCCGCCATATTTTCAGGTACAATTGGAATAACGTTGATTTGTTTTTTCCAGTCAATTTGGTGTTCAAACATCTCAGAGGAATGAATATAGCCCACAATATTGTCAATATCTCCTTTATAAATAGGAATTTTAGAAAGTCCTGTTTCTATGAAAGTCTGTTTGAGAGTCTCAACAGTGGTATCGTAATCAAGGGCAATGATATCAGTTCTGGGGACATAACAATCACGCAATTTCACTTTTGAAAAATCAAGGGCGTTTTGAAAAATCTTCACCTCATTTTCCAAATCCTTTTCATTTCCTTTGTTTTCAAAACTTTCCTGAATTAAATAATTTAAATCAATACGCGAAAAAACTTTCTTCTGAGTTGTCTGGCTTATTTTGACTCTGAATATCCTCAGGATTCCCACAGAAATCCATGTACTAAAACGGGAAACAGGATATAGTAGCACAAAAAAAAGAAGCAACATCCATGAGAAAAGGCGCAACCATAAATTTGGATTTACTCTAAAAACGGTTTTAGGAAGAAACTCTCCTGTAATAAGCACAATAAATGTGGCCAGTATAGTTTGGATAAGTGTTATCAATAATTGATTGCCAATCGGACTTAACCATGGTGTGAGTAATTGTGCCATTAATAAGCCATAAATTACCAGGCATATATTATTTCCAACCAACATGGTAGAAATAAATTGCTGAGGGTGGCGGTAAAAAATGGAAAGGATGGACGACGTGAGATTACGTTGCTTTTTATCCAACTCGAAACGTAACTTGTTCGAAGTGATAAAAGCAATCTCTAACCCAGAAAAGAAAGCTGAGAAAATCAATGTTAACAGGATGTAGGTAAAACTATCCAAAATTTTGTACGCTAAGGATTTTAAGTGTTTATAAAGTGCAAAGATACTATATTTTATAATGCTACTATGGTATAGAATTAAAAATACCAACAACAAAGTGTATCTATTTCATGATAAACCCTAATAAAAAATCCTGCTTAGTATTCAGGATCATTTTCGGATTATTTTTTTATTAATTTCAATCATCTGTATTTCTTATGATTACAAAATATAAATCAAAAATAAAGGCGTTTTTTAAAAAGAGCATTTGTATGTTTAAAAAAAAGGCGTATCTTTGCATCCGCTTTTGAAAAACGATCTAATAGCTCAGCTGGTAGAGCACATCCCTTTTAAGGATGGGGTCCTGGGTTCGAGCCCCAGTTGGGTCACACTTTCGAAAGACGCATACAAAGTTTGATGATTTAATAGCTCAGCTGGTAGAGCACATCCCTTTTAAGGATGGGGTCCTGGGTTCGAGCCCCAGTTAGATCACGTATTAAAAAGCCTTCCAAATTTGTTTTTGGAAGGCTTTTTTAATTCATATCTTTTAGAAATAAAGCGGTTGATATATTTAATTCGTTTAAGCCTGAAGTTCTAAATAAATTAGTTATCGTACTTTTACTTTTTTGATAGTATAATTCCACCTTATCTTGCATCAAATCTGATTACAAACCGGCTTCCCTTTCCTATCTCACTTTCGACAGTTAAAGTTCCGTTATGAGCTTCTACAAAGTCTTTCGAAATGGAGAGCCCAAGTCCGCTTCCCTGGACTTTAGTGCCAGGGACACGGAAATAGCGGTCAAAAATGCTCTGGTGATAACGTGGATCGATACCTTTCCCAAAATCCTGTACATACATTTCCACCACATTTTCAACTTGCTTTGCTCCAATAATCACTCTTCCGTATTCGGGAGAAAAGCGAATGGCATTGCTTAACAGATTGGTCAGTACCCAGGCGATCTTTTCACTGTCGACATAAAGTTTGTCGATTTTTTCAGGATATTCCACTTCAATCTGACATCCGAATTTATCGGCTTGTACACGGTTTGCACCGATGGCATAGTTAATCAGTTCAATTGGTTTGGTTATTTTCGGCATCAATTGAAGCTTGCCGGCTTCAACCTGTGTCATATTAAGCAGTTCTCCGGTGATACTAAGGAGCCTCTCGCTGTTTTCTTTTATACTTTGGGATAATTCTTCCTGTTCTGTATTTAATGCCCCTACGCGCTTATCTTCGAGCAATTGGAGGCTCATCAGGATGGCAGATATCGGAGTTTTCAGTTCGTGTGAAATAGTAGAGATAAAAGTTGTTTTGGCTGATTCAAGTTCTTTAAACTCGGTTATATTTTTCAACATTATAACATGACCGATGCTTTGCGATTCAGTTTCACCGGTTTCCAACATTCGAATGGGGATATATTTTGCCTGGAAAAAGCTTTCTTTGTTGTCGGCATATATTTTTAACGGTTCGTTCTTTTCATCCGGATTGAGTAACTCACGAATTAGACGACGCATAAGGTCGTTTTTTAATGCCAGATCGGTTGCCGATTTACGAATGACATTTTCGCGTTTCATATTCAGGATGCTCAAAGCCTCGTTATTGATAAAAAGGACCACTTTGTCATTGTTTAATCCGATAATCGGTTCGGTAATGGCATTAACAATAGACTCTATATATTTTTTCCCCTGAAGGATATCGGCAAGCGAACTGGCACGGTATTCGGCCAGACGTTCGGCCATACTATTAAAACTTTCGGATACCTGAACAAATTCCTTATTTGAACTTAAATTCAAACGTTTTTCATAGTTGTGATTGGCTATTTCAAGAATTCCGTTTGTCAGCTCGCGAATAGGTCGGTTAATGGAGGCTGGCAGACGCAGAAACAACAGGATACCGACCAGGATACATGCCGCACCTACAATAGAAACCATTAACAGAGCACGTTGAAGTGCGATAGCGGCAGCATGGTTATCGGGTTCCATAGCCGTAAGTATCTTGAAATTAGTTACCGAAAGCAGCACTAATAAAATTATCATGGATAATAATAATCCAATACCCAGGTTTAATTTTGTTTTTGTATACATAGTCATAGTCTTAGTTTGATGTTTGAAAGTTTGAAAGTTTGATGTTTCGGGTTCCGTGTTCAGTGTTCCGGGTTCCGGGTTCCGTGTTGATTGTTTGAAAGTTTGAAAAGTTTGAAAAGTTTTGTGTTCAGTTATAAGTGTTAATTGCTCTTTGTTCTTTATAAATTTTTTCTGGCTCTTTATTCTTGTTTCTTGTCTCTTTGCTCTTTGCTCTTTGCTCTTTTGTCTTTACTCTTTACTCTTGAATCTTGGTTCTTACCTCTTACTTCTTATCTCTTACTTATTAACCCTTACCTCCTTACCTCTTGCTCCTTCCTTCCTGCCTACTCATTCCTCATTCCTCATTCCTCATTCCTCATTCCTCATTTTTTTTCACGCTACGATAATTAAATCAATGGTAGCTTTTGAAAAATAGTCAATTAAATTTTTATATTGTTGGATTTTAAAAAACACCTGGGGTATTTTGAAAGCCGGTTGACCCATACATACTGTTGTAATCTGCCGGTCCTGACAGATTTTGATAATACTTCCCATAATATCGGATGATTGCACCTGAATCACTTCTCCTCCCAATTCGGCAGCAAGTTTAAAATGATTCGACAAATAACGCTGGTTTGCTAATGAAATTCTATCAGCACTTTCACCCGGTGTCTGCACATAAAGCACAATAAAAACAGTATTATAATGTGTCGCCAGACGGGCTGTTTTACGAATAATCTTTCGGGGGGTCTTTTCATTGGCACTCACACAGGCCAGAAACTTCTCATGATGAAAGCGGGACAAGTCGGCAGAGAATTCATTTTCCACTTTTTTGCCAACCCGCATGGCGACTTCATTAAGTGCTAATTCACGGAGTTGCAGGATATGCTCGGACTTGAAAAAATTATCCAATGCCAGCTGTACTTTCTCCGGCTGATAAATTTTGCCTGCCTTTAACCTCGCCACTAATTCATCGGAAGTCAAATCGATATTCACCACTTCATCGGCCAGCCCCAACACACTATCGGGTATCCGTTCTTTCACATCGATCCCTGTAATTTCTTTCACTTCTTCATTCAGGCTTTCAATATGTTGGATATTTACGGCCGAAATAACATTGATCCCTTCCTCCAGAAGTTCGTTCACATCCTGCCAGCGTTTTTCATTCCGGCTTCCTTCCACATTGGTATGCGCCAGTTCATCCACAATCACTATTTCCGGGTGAATACGGATAATGGCATCAACATCCATTTCTTCCAGTTCTTTCCCTTTATAAAAGATTTTGCGGCGCGGAATAACAGGTAAACCAATTACCAATGCTTCGGTCTCTTTACGTCCGTGCGTTTCTATAAATCCAACCTGAACATCTACCCCACTTGTCAGCAAGTCGTGAGCTTCCTGTAACATTCGGTATGATTTACCTACACCGGCAATCATTCCAATGTATATTTTGAATTTCCCTTTTCTTGATTTCTTAATTAAATCGAGAAAATGTAAGGCGTTTTCTTCCCTGCTCATATTTTTTATTTTATATCGACAACAAACATACTCCGACAGACCTCACTTTTGTCAGGTATATCGGAGTAAATTTCACAATTTAAGAACGAATTAGTTGGAATATCTGTTTTATAATGTTTCTACTAAAGGGGTAACGGATCTTTCCACCCTGATTATGGGCAGATATCTCTGATTATTTTTAATTACCGCAAACATTCTGGCAACCAGTTTAACCCGGAGGGCATTAAGGACAATTTTTTCATCTTTACCTTCTTTCAACTTCCGGATATAATAATTCTTCAGTTCACTGTCGCTTTTCTTTACAATTGACAAGGCAGTCTGATTCAAAATAGTTTTAATCCCTTTATCCGATTTTGGATTTATTATATGAGCCGAATGTTCATTTATCTTCAAAATTTTATTTAAAGGAGCTATGCCTGCATGCGAACAAAACTGCCTGCAATTTTCAAACCGTGTAAATGCATCCGTCTCTACGATCATCTTCAACGCCAGTTCGGTATCTACATTTTCAATGCTTGTCAATAATTCCATTTGTTCCGATAAAAAACTATTATCTGCAAAGATACATTTAATTTCGCTTTTAATAGTTGCAATAGCATCTTCCAATCCCCGTAACAAATTTATAAGCCTGGTAGCATTAATATTAAAAACTTCTTCCGACATATAGTTTTTCTGGTCAACTAATTGGGAGTGCAATTTAGCACTGTCAACTTCAAGCATTTCCAACTCATTGTGTAATTGCTTCAAGTGTTCAACCTCCGAAACCGGTTGACGTCTTAGTTTAATTTTGTCTGCATTCCGGGAGCCATAAATAGCAATTTGTTTCGGACTTAGTCTGTAATTTTTTCCTTGTTGAAGCCCGGAACAATAGATTTTTATCAGGTTGGGGTTTTCCAGCCAGAGTTTATACCTGTCGCATTCACAACAATAAATTAAAGGATAATTATACTGACCTGAATGTTCGGCACAAATCAGTATCTGTTCATTGGATAGTTCGAATTCTTTTATAAATAGATCGAAGATCAACCTGATAGCAGAAGTCTCATTAACCGTAGTTCCTTGTTTGAGGACTATATCATTCGATATCAAACAATAATCCAACTTGTTTTTACTTACTACTACCCCGACTACAAAAAAATTATCCATAACTTTAAAATACAATTTAATGAAACTTAATGATACAACCAGATTATGTAAGTAATCATAGATAGTTAAACGAACTATTTGTTTATATACAAAAGCTTAAAATTCAGTATCCTGACAATTTCCAGTTATTGATTTTAAATTTTAAATTGCTTATCTATATGTTCAAAGAAGAAAATGAAGAAAACAATGAGCACCAAAATAGGAGAATAGATCGTTAGTCTGGACAGAGAATTGGTTCACTCATTGTTGTTTTCTATTCCTGGCTTTGAATATCAGATCGCATATAAATTTGCAGGTGTAAAATTGAATAATTTAAATTGCAACAAATTAATTTGATCCTTTTGTTTGATCCAATGCAACATTTAGTTTCAGCACATTTACTTTTGCAGGTCCAAAAAGACCCAACAAGGGATTTTCAATTTGTTTATCAACAATTGCTTTCACTGCTTCTTCGCTCATACCTCTTGCTTTTGCCACTCGCTTTACCTGGACATAGGCACTTTCGGGTGAAATATCCGGATCAAGTCCGGAACCACTGGCAGTAACCATTTCGGCAGGGACTTCGCTCCGTTTCAGATAGGGGTGATTCATAAGGAACGTATCGATATGACACTTTAAGTCTTTCAGATAGGCGGCATTGGTAGGTCCTTTGTTGCTTCCTGATGAGGCATCGCCCTGATAATTGGCTGCAGAAGGACGTCCCCAGAAATAAATGTCTTTCTTGAATAACTGGCCTACATTATCAGCACCTACAATTTTTCCATTCAGTCTGACCACTTCTACCTGTCCTTTATTGGAGCTGAAAGTATGGGCAAACGCATAAAGTATTACTACAAAGACTGAGAATATAACACAAAAGACAATTGTAATTCTTATTGATTTTAAGAAATCTGATTTCATATGAATATGATTTTAAAAGAATAAACTAACAAATAAATCAATCAATTTAATGCCTATAAAAGGAGCAAGAACACCACCGAATCCATAAATAAGCAAATTACGACGCAGTAATGCCGAAGCACCAATCGGTTTGTATTTCACTCCCCTTAATGCTAATGGGATCAGAAGAGGAATAATGATGGCATTGAAAATTACGGCACTCAATATAGCGGATTCCGGACTATGAAGTTTCATCACATTCATGCTTGCTAATGCCGGGATCGAAACCATAAACAATGCCGGAACAATGGCAAAATACTTAGCTACATCATTGGCAATAGAGAACGCTGTCAATGTCCCACGGGTCATAAGCAACTGTTTGCCAATTTCCACAATTTCAATCAGTTTTGTAGGATCATTATCCAGATCCACCATGTTCCCGGCTTCTTTGGCTGCCTGTGTTCCACTGTTCATAGCCACTCCTACATTAGCCTGAGCAAGAGCCGGAGCATCATTGGTACCATCACCCATCATGGCAATCAGTTTTCCTTTTTCCTGTTCCTTTTTGATGTAATCCATCTTATCTTCGGGTTTAGCTTCCGCGATAAAATCATCCACACCTGCTACATTGGCAATATATTTTGCAGTTAACGGATTATCACCTGTTACCATAACGGTCCGTACGCCCATTTTACGTAAACGTTCGAAACGTTCGCGTATACCCGGCTTGATGATGTCCTGCAATTCAATGATTCCGACAACTTTTTTATTGACCGATACTACCAATGGTGTTCCTCCGTTGCTTGTAATGGCTGTGATTAATTCCTCAATTTCTGTTGGAAAAGTATTTCCGGCAGCCAGGGCCATCTTACGAATGGAATCATAGGCACCTTTACGAACTTCCGTACCATCGGGTAAATCGACACCGCTGCTCTTGGTTTCAGCGGTAAATTTAATCGACCGGACTTTGGGTAAATCCTGGCTGCGGATATGTGCTTTGTTTTCGTACACCAGTTCAATGATTGATTTTCCTTCGGGAGTATCATCAGCGAGTGATGACAACTGGCAGAATTGAATAAAATCGTCTGCGTTAACACCTGTGGCCGGATATAAATTGGTTGCCCTACGGTTTCCAATGGTAATTGTACCTGTCTTGTCTAACAACAATGTATCAATATCACCGGCTGTTTCAACGGCTTTACCCGATTTGGTAATCACGTTTGCCCTCAAAGCACGGTCCATTCCGGCGATACCTATGGCCGACAATAAACTACCGATGGTAGTTGGTATTAAACAAACAAATAAAGAGATAAGTGATGCAATGGTAATGTATGATCCCGAATAATCGGCCAGTGGCACTAAAGTCATGCACACAATCACAAAAACCAATGAAAAACCGGCTAATAATATGGTCAATGCAATTTCATTTGGAGTCTTTTTACGTGATGCGCCTTCCACTAAGGCTATCATTTTATCCAGAAAACTTTCTCCCGGTTCGGTAGTAACCTTAACACGGATGATATCGGATAACACTTTTGTTCCTCCTGTTACCGAGCTTTTATCACCTCCCGATTCGCGAATCACAGGAGCACTTTCCCCTGTAATGGCACTTTCGTCAATCGATGCCAGTCCTTCCACTATTTCTCCATCCGAAGGAATCGTATCGCCAGCTTCGCATTCGAAAACGTCTCCTTTTTTTAATTGTGAGCTGCTGATGATTTCAATTTTATCGCCCACAATCAGTTTTGCCGGGGTTTCCGAACGTGTTTTCTTCAAACTGTCGGCTTGTGCCTTACCCCGGGCTTCGGCTATTGCTTCTGCAAAATTGGCAAATAACAGGGTAATGAACAAAATGATAAATACGGTGGTATTATAGGCAAATGAGCCTTGATGAGCATTAAAAGCTGAATAAATGCTAACGAAAAACATGGCAAATGTCACTATCTCTACCGTAAACATGACCGGATTCTTTACCATCACACGGGGATCAAGTTTCACAAATGAGTTTTTTAAGCTTTCTTTGACTTGATCTTTCTGAAATAAAGCTGTTGAATTTTTATCTTTCATAACTGAATTTTCTTTTTTTTATTACCCCTAACCCCTAAAGGGGAATTTAGTTAGTAACATCTTTGAAAATAATTCTTTTAATATATAATAATTTAAATAGAATGTCCTCCATTAAGGGGTTACGGGTTGTTTTTTTTAATGACTTAAGTATTCAGCAATTGTACTGAGTGCGTGTGCAGGGAAGAATGATAAGGCAGCTATAATAAATATAACAGCGAAAGTCATAACCCCAAAAGTGACAGTGTCGGTTTCGAGAGTACCTGCCGATGAAGGAACAAACTTCTTTTCAGCCAGCAAACCGGCTATAGCAACCTGCCCCATAATCGGGAAGAAACGTCCAAAGATCATAACTAACCCTGCTGAATAGTTCCAAAAAGGATTGTTAGCACCTAATCCGGCAAAACCCGATCCATTATTGGCAGCTGACGAAGTAAACTGGTAAAACATTTCACTTAACCCGTGATAACCAGGGTTTCCTATCCAGCCACCTTCTTTTGCAACCAGTGCCGGTGAGTGTACGTATAAAAAGGAAGAAATAGCTGTTCCCATTAAAATTAACAAAGGATGTAATAATACCACCAATGTAGCTATTTTCATTTCCTTTGCCTCCACCTTTTTCCCTAGGAATTCAGGTGTTCGACCGATCATCATTCCACTTATAAATACCGCAATGATGATAAAAGCATAATAGTTCATAAATCCTACTCCAACCCCACCAAACCAGGCATTTATCTGCATATTGAGCATTTCCACTGCACCTGAAATAGGCATCATACTGTCATGCATTCCATTACAGGAACCGTTTGAAGTAACTGTTGTAGTTGTACTCCACAAGGCCGTAGCTCCGGCACCCAGCCTCACTTCCTTGCCTTCCATGGCTCCGTGATGCTGGTCAATTCCCAGGGCTGTTATGCGTGGATTGCCCTTCATTTCCTCATGCACGTTGATCGCTGTACCGACAATGTATGCAAAAAACATAACCCCGAAAATAATAAAACTGAGTTTCCTCTTTTTCAAATAGAAACCTAAGGCAAATATCAATGCCATTGGAATAAGCAAGATGGACACACATTCTACAATATTGGTAAGGTAAGTAGGATTTTCTAACGGATGTGCGGAATTTACTCCAAAGAATCCACCACCGTTTGTTCCAAGTTGTTTGATGGATACAATGGCAGCAACAGGACCTTGCGAAATAACCTGTTCCGTTCCTTCCAGTGTTTTTAAATGCATTTTACCTTTAAAGGTCATTGGCATTCCCTGTAAAATAAAGAATAGGCTCACCAGTAATGCTAAAGGAAGAAGTATCCTGGTAATACTTCGAACAAAGTTGTACCAGAAGTTACCGATGGTTTTTGATGTCTTTGAAGCAATAGCTTTAAAGACTCCTGCTAAAGCTGCCATACCGGCTGCTGCCGACACGAACTGGAAAAGCATAATGGCATACAATTGGGTGAAATACGTCAATCCGCTTTCACCGCTATAATCCTGCAAATTGGTATTGCTTATAAAACTGATAACCGTATTAAAAGCCAAATCCGGGGTTTGATTCGGATTTAAATCAGGATTCAACGGTAACCATTTCTGAGTAACCAGTAAAATCATTCCATAGATAAACCAAAAAAGATTTAAGGTCAGAAAAATTTTCAGAAATCTCTTCCAACCCATTTCTTCGGTAGGATTAATCCCACTAAGTTTATATATCCATTTCTCCACCGGAGCCATAAAATCCATCAGATTTTTTTCTCCCTTATACACTTTAGCAATGTACTTTCCCAACGGATAGCTTAACGCCACCATCAGAATGATTTGCAACGCGTTGCCTAATAGTTCTGTATTCATTGTTTTTTGTTAAAATGATTAAAACTTTTCGGGTTTGATTAGAACATACATCAAATAACCGAAGATGAGTAAACCCATAATTAATAGTGCTAGATACATAGTTGATTCCTCCTGTTTAAATTTTTTCAAACCAATTAATAATCTTGTAGAAAAGCCAGAAACAGAACAAACCGCTCAGGCTGTAAATCCCAATTTGCAAAATAATTTCCATTTTTTTTTATTTTTATATTAATGATTCTTCCTGACTTTCTTTCGTCCGGATCCTGTATGATTCTTCAATCGTAGAAACAAAGATCTTTCCATCTCCGACTTCACCTGTATAGGCTTTTTCTAAAATACAATCAACTGTTTTCTTCAGGTTTATATCACGAACTACAATAGATAATGTTAAACGTGATAATAACTCAGTATCCGGTGAACCACGCAAAACATCTTTTCTCTTTCGTTCATTACCTACTCCAACTGTTTCCGAATAGGTAAAAAAGTCGATATCAATGTCATGTAACGCAGTTTTCACGTCTTCAAATTTTGTACGCCGGATTATTGCTTCTATTTTTTTCATACTGATTAATTATAAAGTAAACCCTGCCACAAAATAAAGATTAGTTGGTTTGGAAAAACCATCCGCATCTTTATTACTGAGATTAGCACCTAAAATACCATATACAGGCAAACTGAATTTATCCGTGATTACAATAGACTTACTTACTTTAATACCTAAGTTTGTAACAGCAAATCCCGAAGTGTTATATACATTTTTACTTTGAAAGAGTGATGCACCGCAAAATACTTTTACATTGGCATTGATAGGATAGTTTAATTCAGCATAGGTTGAAAATGCCTGCTTCCCGGTTGATAGTGTATCAGATCCTGCAAACATTGTATTTACACTTATTCCCAAAGGAAATGTGGCAGGCCCGGTATAAGTTACCGATGCTTCAAACAGGTGATCAGTTCCTTTGCCATAGTAGAAATAGCCTTTTGAATTTGCAAATGACCAGTTGTAGTCGGTTATTGTTATTGCCAATGCAGTTGATATAGCATAAGTGGCATTTAAGTCAACTTCTTTCACATTGCCCAGGAAACTGCCTGAGGCCCATGATCCAATTGTCAATCCTCCTGTTGTAAACGAAACATAAGGTTGAATATTGGGACTTCCTAATGTTGGATTCCCTGTTACTGTGCGGTCTTGCGGTATACCACGCCAAACATATGAACTTACTATATCGGCACCGGTTGAAAAGCCTTGAGCATTTACACCCGTTACAATAAAAACTGCAATCACAGAGATTGCTAAAAATTTCATTCTTTTCATTTTTCCCATTCTTGAGTAAACTAAATTTGTTAAATACCTTTTTTACACAACAATATTATTATTGATTGTCGATTTGCAACAGGCGAAAGTTGTGCCAATAAATGGAATTTCTTTTTAAAATGCAATAAGTCAAAAGAATAGAAAAAGAGCATATATCAAAGCTTATAATATAACAATACCAAAATGAAAAGGTTGCGTGTTATTTTGACATGTTTTAAAGTACTTTATTCATTTTCTGCTAAACAAAATGCCTGCAGATAAATATCCGTAAAATGGATATCCCTGCAGGCACTTATTAAATAAAGTTTATTAATTTCTAATAATTCAATTAGATACAGAAATTACTGAATTTATACCAACTTTTTTATTTGAGACATCGATTACTTCTATTGCTTTATCCAATGATATTGGTATGATAATGGTAGTCAGACCATGTTTGTATAATCTTCGTTGAATTGAAAAGATGGTGAAGTTATGCAAAACCCTGGAAAGTCGGTACATACCCCTGATAATCAATTGACCACCTACGAATGTCGAATTAGGGTATTTTTCCAATACTTCAGGTACCAACTTAAGTACTTCTTCAGAAACATCAGTTCCAATTCCGTATCTGTATTCTGCATGACAACCCAGTTCTTTTATTAATTTAACGTATTTCTGTAAATCGTTTTCAATTTGCAACTTAAGAATTTCTAATTGCTCACTGCTGTTAAAACTACCTGAATCGACAACTCCTACACTGATAAACACAAAGTTTTTATAGGTATTATGAAAAGTATTCAGCAAATAGAACAATGAATACAGTCCAATGGCTGTATAACCGTTCACTAATATAACAGCTGTTGAATCGGATGTATCTGTTTCATTATGTTCAGTTTTAACTAATTTCATCTTTGATTTTAGGATGGTTACCAATTCAGGCATTTTTGTATTCATTACGCTCTGAATATTTCCTATTTCTTTCCCTATTTGATTATAATGCTTTTTAATATAAAGTGATAATGCCACTAAGCATGTGGTTATAACCATCGTTATCCATCCTCCTTCTTCGAATTTGATAACGGTTACAGTAATAAGAATGAATGTGGTAAGTAACAATCCGATACCATTGATGACTAATTTCCGGAACCACTTTTTTTCTGTTTTGCGGACATTAAACCAGTGTTTTACCATACCGAACTGTGACAGTGTGAATGTTATAAATACATTGATGCTGTACAGAACCACTAAAAATGCTACCGAGCCTTTTGATAACCAAATGACGATAAAAGCAGCAACACCCATTAAAACAATCCCGTTTTGAGAGACAAGCCTGTCGCTCAATAATGTAAACTTGCGTGGTAACCAGTAATCATGCGCCATATTGGCCATAACCCTCGGACCATCCAGGTAACCTGTTTGTGCAGCTACAAAAAGTAATGCAGCTTCCGAAATAAGAGTGACATACAAAAACGTCTGGCCTAAAAATGGATTCCAGTGTGCTATTGCATTCCCAATCAAAACAGCATTCAAGGTTTTTCCGGGTACAAAATGAACATTAAAAAGGAAATAGGCAATCACCAGACCGACTACTGCCAGTGCCAGTGACAATGCCAAAAGACGCATCGTTTTTATTGCCGTATTCACTCTTGGTTCCCGTAAATTCGGAATCCCGTTACTTACCGCTTCAATACCTGTATAGGTACCTGCACCCATACTATAGGCTTTCATGATTAAAAACAGGGTTCCAAAAATTCCTAATTGTGAAACACTACTCGAGAATTCAGTTGTAGTTTGTACAGCTACTGTTTTCATTTCAGGGACGTGAGTAGAAAATGAGTATCCAATTAAAAAAATGTGGGTAAGTACGAATACAATAAAAATCGGTGTCAGAAATGCAACCGATTCTTTTACTCCTCGTAAATTTAAAACTGTCAGTACAATTAATATAAATACTGCAAAAAATACTTTGTATTCATGAAAAGGTAATGGAAGGAAACTGAAAACCGCATCGGCACCACTTGATATTGATATTGAAATAGTCAACACATAATCAATTAATAAGGCACATCCTGAAATCATACCTACCCTTGGTGAAATCAACTTGCTTGCAACAAGATAACCGCCTCCACCATGAGGAAATAATCTGATAATTTGTGAATAACTCGTACTGATGATAAAAATGGTAAAAGCAGTCAGCAGTCCTACAATCAGGGATAAATTCGTATGGACGGAAAGGTTTTTGTATATTTCTTCCGGTCCGTAACATGATGAGGACAATGCATCCGAACCCAGACCTACCCAGGCAAAGAACACAATTAATGAAATATGACTGAATGTTCTGCTGTCGGTTAAATCAAGGGGCTTCCCGATGATTGTTTTTTTTACTTTGTGTAAATAATCTTTGTTCTCTGTCATTGTATAAAATAAATAAATTTACTAAAAAAATCTTTCATTCAAAATCTAATCAGGTTAAAACCAGTCAAATTTGTCATTTAGATCAATTTCTAACAAAATCTCCTATCTTTTTGTCAGAAACATGCTTAAAATACTACCAAAATCATACCAAAATACCCAATTCTATACTACAAAACACATTATCAAAGCAATAAAGAATCTGCCACTTTTGTAAAAAAAAATAAAACCTTTCCATTTTGGTAGGGTAGCATGCCATTATGGAAATTAATGATGTTAAAAAATAATGATATTCAGGAAAATCGATCTTTCCGGTCGTGTTCATTGTTTCTTTTATGTTAAATGAAAATAATAAATAATGTGTTAATATAAAATTCCGGCCTCACCAACCTCTCCAAAAGAAAAAGCAAGTACAGATAAAAGAATTTTTCTTAAAAAATGATATGATTTGTATCATCAGCAACCTCAAAAAATTGTAAATAGTAAATGAAAAAACAGTAAATGTTTTTTTACTCCAGTTCCGTCCTTTTAATTTTGCTTTTGTATTCTCTTTTTATTACCAAAGGTACAGATTCTACCTGCACATTACTGGTATCCAATCCATAAGCTTTTGTGTCGGTGATTCCCAAATGCTTTATGATATTATAGATATTCATTGTAATACGTTCTTTAACCTTTAATCCCTGGTTTTGATTATAAACACGATGAATAATAATAAAACGGAAATCACCGGGAATGTTATTTTTTCTCAACGAAGGATACTTGCTGATTATATCAAACTCTTTAGTTTTAACTAATTCATCGATAATCTGACGGAAATACAAATTGATTAACGGTTGAACCTGAAAACCCAGTCTTATATTCACCCTGTATAAAATATCGGGAATTAATTTTTCAAATGAGTATTCAAATGTAGTTGGATCATCTACATGATCGATATGCAAAATCCAATAATTATCGGCACGCTTAGGTTGCTTATTTATAATAGAATAAATTATTTTACCTTCAATTTCTGTCTTCAAATCTGCTTTGCTTAAATACACCAGATTTGTAGAATATTTGGGAATAGTAGTATCTTTGTTTATGTCAGATATAATTTTGAAAAACGATTTTATAGTAAGGAATTGTACATATTTATTTTTGATGATCCGTGCATTATACCATACGAGCATCACTGTACAAATAATGCCGGCGAGCATAATGGTAACCCAACCGCCATGCAAAAATTTAAACATATTGGCAGTCAGGAATGAAAACTCAATTGTGAAGAACACTGCTACAAATGGAACAACAAAAATTGTTTTAACGTTTTGTCTTTTTAAATAGAATCCAAGTAGCATGGTAGTCATCAACATGGTAATGGTAATCGATAATCCATAAGCAGCTTCCATATTACTTGAAGTCCGGAAGTACAACACCGTCATCACGCAGAATATATACAAAAACCAGTTTATAAAAGGGATATACAATTGCCCTTTTACTTCGGTTGGATATTTTATCCGTTGGCGTGGCCAGAAGTTTAGACTCATTCCTTCGCTGAAAATGGTAAACGAACCGCTAATAAGAGCCTGACTTGCAATAATAGCAGCAGCAGTAGCCATTATAACTCCAAAAATCAAAAAGCTTTCGGGCATCATGGCATAAAACGGATTAGTAGTTGCAGTCAGGGTTTTCATATGAATAATTACCCATGCACCTTGTCCTAAATAATTTAGAATCAACGTTGTCTTTACAAATATCCAACTCACCCTGATATTTTTTATTCCACAATGCCCCAAATCCGAATAGAGTGCTTCTGCTCCCGTTGTACATAAAAACACCGCTCCGAGAATCAAAAACCAGTTGGGATAATGGATAAGCAAATGGATGGCATAGTATGGATTAAATGCTTTGAGTATAGGGGTAAATTCTACCACTTGCGAAAAACCAAGCACACCCAGCATACTAAACCAGAGTACCATCATCGGGCCGAATGATTTCCCTATCGTTTTTGTGCCGACTTGTTGAATAAAAAAAAGCAGTGATATAATGATAATACTTATCGGAACAACAGGAGTTGCATTGTTCAGGCCTCTCAATCCTTCTATTGCTGAAACAACTGTTATAGAAGGTGTAATGATACCATCGGCAATTAATGTACTTGCCCCAATGATGGCAATTACATATAACCACTTCTTCTTGCTTTTACGTACAAGAGCATATAATGCCAATATTCCCCCTTCGCCCTTATTATCTGCCCGCAAAGTAATAATAACATATTTTATAGTCGTTTGAAGCGTTAAAGTCCATATAATACATGAAACAGCACCAATAATGTAATTTATGTCTAAATTTTTATTTGCACCGATAATGGCTTTCATAACATATAATGGCGAAGTTCCTATATCTCCGTAAACAATTCCTAAAGTTACTATAAGGCCTAAAAAACCGAATTTACTTAAATGCTCTGTTTTATTATTCTCCACAGTCCTTTTATATTATTACAACACTCTTAAAAAACATGATAAAAGCATCATATTTTACTCAAATTTAAAAAATAATCCAAATTTATAATTAAAGATTGCCTTTATTATATACTTTAGTTCTTTATATATCATTTTGAATTAAGTATTTATGGTTGATATGACCATCTCTTATATTTAATTTCTATTTTAAAAAATAATCTGTGTAAATCAGTGTAATCTGTGGACAATCTTTACTGTATAATCATTGGTCAATCTCTTGATTCGTTTAATTCGTATTTAATTCGTTAAATTTGCATCAACAAAAATTAATCTGTGTAAATCTGTGTAATCTGTGGACAATCTTTACTGTATAATCATTGGTCAATCTCTTGATTCGTTTAATTCGTATTTAATTCGTTAAATTTGCATCAACAAAAATTAATCTGTGTAAATCTGTGTAATCTGTGGACAATCTTTACTGTATAATCATTGGTCAATCTCTTGATTCGTTTAATTCGTATTTAATTCGTTAAATTTGCATCAACAAAAATCAATCTTTGCAAATCAGTGTAATCAGGACATAATCATTTGAATAATCATAATCCATATTCTTCAATTTTTCTGTATAGTGTTGTCAGTCCAATCTTTAATAAA
>Ga0302268_1000074_pt1 | contig 57847 bp, 43 predicted proteins | sample III_Bog_E2_1_FD_194554 | JGI IMG/M metagenome (GOLD analysis project Ga0302268, IMG submission 194554) | Peat permafrost microbial communities from Stordalen Mire near Abisko, Sweden - III_Bog_E2_1 | ecosystem: Environmental > Terrestrial > Soil > Wetlands > Peat | place: Sweden: Abisko... | reverse complement strand
GACCCAGAATGCGGCCGGCGATGGGGTCGCGATGGTGGTGGTCGTAGAAGAGCCAGCCGTCAAAGCCGGCTTCGCGAATCGCAGCCTGGATTGCGTCAAGATTCATAGGGGTCATTTTACGCGCAAAATCGTAAACGCCCAGGCTGTTGGGTGTTGCAAGATGGTGTAACCCCTGACCTTTCTTCTTGATTCATTCGCTTGTCGCGGTCATTCTTGGTTCAACCAATTATTCGATCCTTCGGAGCAAGATGCCATGCGAAGCAGAGAAGACGCCCTAAGGTTTTGTGTCCCAGAGCAGCCGCGTTTTGAGAATTTCAACGATAGAGCTAACATTCCATACGGAGTTTCCGCCAAAGACATTTTCCAAGCAATGATCGATTTCACGGACTTTCTGCAGACCGCAAATACCGCACTCGCTCTGAAGAGCATGGAGCGGCTGGAGGATATGCTGATGCCCGCGAACTTCAGCAGCATGGTTGGCGAATTCATCACCAGCAATCTTCCAAAGCATTGCTCGACGGTCGTGAAGAACACTTATCACAACGGACATCCGGATCTTCTTCCGGCGGGGAAGTATGTGACGAATGCGGCGCAACATGCCGGGTCGGATGGCATTGAGATTAAGGCATCCCGCTATTTGAAGGGATGGCAGGGCCATAACCAGGAAGACGCGTGGCTCATGGTATTTGTCTTTGAGAGCGGTCGCCCGTCAGACGCTGCGAAGGGAAGGGCAATGGCCTGTTTCCGCTTTCTGGCAGTTTATGGAGGTCCGCTGAATAAAGCTGATTGGAAATTCGACGGACGCGGGCTGACGAGCCGACGGACGATTACGGCCACAGTCCTCCCCTCGGGTTTCGAGAAGATGACGAAGAATTGGATTTATAAAGCGCCCGGGTCAGAGATCGAATCCTAAGCAAAATTGGTCGCGTTCTACCGCAACACGGGACAATGGCCTGATCGCCTCCGCAGCAAGTTGATAATAAGATTCGTACTTTTCGACCCCGACGCTTTCGTACCCGAGGGCTTCGGCAGCAGCCACAGTCGACCCCGAACCCATAAATGGATCACACACCACACCTTCTCCGAGAGGCAGAATTGCCCACACAAGCTCCCTGAGGAGCGCCTGCGGCTTCAGACTTGGGTGAGGTGCAATCTCCTTCTCAGCTTTCGGTGTCCGACCGATGTCCAGAATGTCTGAGAAGGGGAGTCCCTCTGGCAAACGGCGTAACCCTCCCGTGCCGAATTTGCGCAGACAATCACTCACCTTCATACCGGAAGGGAGCGGCTTCCGAAAGATTCCCCATGGCTCATACGCTCCGCGAGGGAGGGAGCAAACGCCAGGGAACTCCTCTTCTGCATTCTTGGGTCTGTCTCCCCCGCGCAATGTTCTGACAATTCTTATCACTTGACCGCGAAACTCGAGACCGCCCTCTACAAGCGCTCCGTAGACCAACTGGGCGAGAAAAGAGTTGCATGCGAAAATCACATGACCACCGGGCCGGAGCGCATGCACGGCTACTTTGGCCCATTCCGCAAAGAACCTGAACAGCTGTTTGCGTTCCTTCTCGTTGAGTGCCGTAAATCGAGGAAGAGGTTGCCGATTCGAGCCATCGAATGATGGCGGAATTCTCCAGATCCCGCCATTTCCATTTGCTCGCTTCTCAATTTGGTCGAATTCGTATTCCTTTACACCGTAGGGGGGGTCGGTAACAATTCCATGGATTGATCCGCCAGGAATCCGGCCAAGCCATTCTATGCAATCGGCATGAATGATGGTTGCCGCGCCGAACTTCGCGTGGGTGTAGTCCAGTTCCAAGGTTCCGGGTTCTGCCGCTGTCGGACTCATTGGCTCAATGGTAGCCCAGATCCCGTAGGATTGTGAGGAGGCCCAGTTTAATTGACGCAACGCCGAGCCCTTTTGGGAAACTCAATCGTTACAGCGCCGCCATTGCTTCTGCCTGGCCCGGGAACAGGCCCGCGTACTTGGTGATTCCCACCATCGTGAAGACCTTGGTGAAGTGGGGCGACAGCCCGAACGCGTAGACCTTCTGGCCGGCGTTGGCGGCTTCCATCAGCAACTGAATAACGAGCGCAATTCCGCTGGAGTTGATGTAATCCACCTTGGTGAAGTCCAGCAGGATCTGCTTGACGGCGTTTTTGGGGAGTGCCTGGTAGGTGCCCAGAACCGCTTCTTTCGAGGTGCTGGCGATATCTCCCTCAAACCGGAGAACGGTCACCGGGTGTCCGGCCGGGGAAGTGAGCTGGTCAACGCGCGACTTGGTTTCGCTCTGCACGATCAATATTCTCCATATCCTTTGATGTTAGGGCCTTAACACAGGCCAATTCCGCTACGCATCCTTATCGAGCCGTATTACCAGCCTGACATAACTCGCCTTGCCCTCGGACCCAGCCACCCACTCCGCTTCGTCAACCAATGCCTGGATCAGGAACATTCCCATTCCGCGTGGATCTTCTTCGCCGTGCATCTTGCGGTCGATGTCCGGCTTGGACGGCTGCTTCCGCATGCCCTTGCCGTCGTCAATCACTTTCACTTCCAGCGATTCCGCATCGGCTGAAAGCACCACCCCTACGGAAAGCTTTTCATTGAGCCGATTGCCATGTTCGATGGCGTTGATGCAGGCCTCGGCGACTGCGGTCTTGAGGTCTTCAACGCGGTCTTCGGGGAAGCCCATCAGCTTGGCTACGGCCGACGCAGTGCTCATGGCCACCTTTTCGAAGCCCATGCGCGACGGCAGCCGCACCTCCACCGTAGTGGTCTTTTTGTCGCTCATGCCGCCATCTCCGTCGATCCCGTGCCGCGGCAAAGCGCCAGTGCGGTCATGTCGTCTCCCTGCGGCCCGCCTTCTGAGAACTCCTCAATGGCAGTCCATAATGCATCGAGAATACCATCGGCCTTCTCGGACGGGCACGTAGAAAATTGATCCAAAAGCCTTTCCGGACCAAATTCTTCATCTCCCTTGAACACCTCGGTTAATCCGTCGGTGTAAAACAGGAGCCGCGATCCGTCAGCAAAAGCCTTGCGTTCGCTGGTGTAGCGCATTCCGGGCAGCAGGCCAAGTGGCGTGCCGGCAGCATCGAACTGGTGGGGCGCCATTCCCGGGGCGACCAGGAAGCCGGGATTGTGGCCGGCGTTCACCACTTCCATCTCGCCCGTGGCGGGATGGAGGCGGAGAAAGATCGCGGTCACGTAGCGGCGGCGGGCTTCTTCGCCTTCGGCCCAGTGATGCTGGTTCATGCGTGTGGCCAGTTCGTCGAGTGGCATGCCGGTCACGGCCATGGCCCGGAAGGCGGAGCGGAAGCTGGTGGCCATGATGGCCGAAGCCAGGCCTTTGCCGGCCACGTCGGCAACGGCAATGAGCAAGCTGCCGTCAGGCTGCTCGACGATATCGAGGTAATCGCCGCCCACCTCATAGCAGGTGACTGATTTGAAGCTGAGGGTGTAGCCCTCGATCGTGGGCAGCGTCTGCGGCAAGAGCGAGCGCTGAATGAGCCGCGCCGCGTCCAGGTCCTGCTGCACGCGCGCGAACTCGACGTTGCGCTTGTGGTTGCGGGCATTCTCAAGGGCGACGGCGGCCTGGAGAGCGAGGCCTTCAATGAAGTCGGCCTCGTAGAGCGTCAAGGGGCGGCCATCGGGGGCGACCACGGCCAGCTCGGTCATAAGGCGTCCGTCGCGGTCTTCAAGTCTATAGCTGGCCACGGCGTTGCCGGACATGGAGGTATTGGGCGAGGTGGAAAGAGGCACGCCGGCTTCGCTGTGGGTTCCGGCGATGACTTCGTCGCCGTAGGCGAGCCCAGTGCCGAGGAAAGCGGCGCCGGCCATCTCCAGTTCACGGACCACGATGCGCAGCACCTGCTCCAGCACTTCTTCCTCGTGGATGGTGGAGTGGACCTGCCGGCTGGCCTCAAGCAGCGCCTGCAACCGCGCCACCTGCTGCTGCAGGTCAATGGTCTCGCCGTTCCCCGGTAAGTGCACTTCAGCCGCCATTTTGCGCGACCCTCCGTGGATTTTCACTCTACCATGCCCCGCCTGCACTGGCGAAGCGGTTTAACAACAGGCATTTTTAAGATGTTGTTCTACCCTCGGCGCCGCACGGATTCAGGCCGGGGCCAGCGCAGGGCGCTGATGGGGAATTGCTGTTGGATTGGCGGTTGCGAGACTCGCAGGTTGCGCAGATAGAATGGTGCGCGGGAGGCTGATCCCATGCGAATCCGCTCGCTCGCCTTGCTCGTTGCCATTTCGCTGATTGCAATTTCCGATGCTCAGGCGCAAGGGGACAAGCTGCGGTCGCCCTGGGACGATCGCAAGATCGCGCTGACCGACGCTGCATACTCCTGCCCCGCGCCGCCACCGTTTGCCAGGACGCAGGAGATCAGTTCGTACTGCATCGACAGCCACGCATCGGTCATTGACCCGCAAAAGTTTGCAGCGTTTCAAAAAGCTTCCGAGGCTTCCGGGCGCCTGAGCCAATACGCAGCGCTGGCTGCCGACGCATATCTGGACAAAGGGAGCCGCGCCGCGGCCCTTTGCGTGTATTCGCTGCTGGACGCGGCCGCGAAAGCCGACGCATGGGACGGCAAGATGTCCGGGTACCAGGGTGTTTACCTGCAGAACTGGCTGCTGAGCGCCGTGGGCATTGCGTACCTCAAGGTCCGTCCCAGCGGCCTCGGCACGGCGGCGCAGCAGACCGATATTCAGAAGTGGTTTGGCGTGCTGGCGGTGCGGGTGGGTGAGTTCTTTGACGCTGAAGTGAAGAGCATGGGGGAGAATCGCGAGAACAACCACCTCTACTGGGCGGGACTGGCAATTGCGGCCGATGCGATTGCCAATAACGACAATGACGCCGGTCAATGGGCTCTGAATGCTTTCCGCATTGGGCTTGAAAATATTCAGCCGGATGGATCGCTGAAGGCGGAGATGGATCGGGGGCAGATGGCGCTGCACTATCACCTGTACGCGCTGGCACCGCTGATCATGCTGGCCGAGATGGGTGAGGCCAATCGGATTGATTTGTACGCCGAAAACAACGGCGCACTGCACCGGCTGGTGAAGCTCTGCGAGGCAGGCCTCGAGGATCCCACGATTCTTGAGAAGCGAACCGGCGTGACCCAGGTGGTGACGCTGCCTTACGGAGGCTCGGATATTGGCTGGGCGGTTCCGTATGTGCGCCGTTTTCCGGATGCAAATCTGTCGGCGCTGATTGCCAAGGCGCCATGGGTGCGGTACACAACGTGGGGAGGGGAGCCGCCAGAGTAGAGAGCCGAGATCAAGTTGCGGGCCGGAATCTCAGACGGGAACGACCGCGCGGATGTCCCGGACCTCGAGAATTCGTGTCGCATAGCCATGTTTGGCCAAAGCGAGCATGGCCTGCCCGATCTCCCGCGTGGTGACTACAGCGTTGGGAAATGCGCGGCGCAGCAGCGGCAGGAACGGGCCCATGAGCGTGTAGAGGATGCGGTACGCCGGCGTCTTCGATCGAATTCCATCCAGCGGAACGATCAATCCCGGGCGAAACATGTACGCGCTCAGTGGAAGACGCAGCAGCGCATTCTCGGTGCGGCCTTTCACGCGCGACCACATGGTGCGGCCCTGCTCCGAGCTGTCGGTTCCCGCGCCGGAGACGTAGATGAAGGTCATGCCGGGGTTCACGCGGCTGAGCGTCTGGGCCGCGGCGAGGGTGAAGCCATAGGTGATGCGCTCGTAGGCGGCTTCGCTCATTCCCGCAGAGGAAACGCCCAGGCAGAAGAAACAGGCATCGAATCCGGCGAGCCGGTCTGCAATGGCTGTGTCATTGGAGAGATCGGCGTGGACAATCTCCTCGAGCTTTGCGTCTTGCGCGCCGGTTGGGGTACGGCCGACGGTCGCCGCAAGATCAACATCGGGGTCGCGCAGACATTCGCGCAAAACTCCCTGCCCCACCATTCCGGTTGCGCCAAACACCAGCACGCGCATCGCTTTGTCCTTTCTGTTGCCGCTCAATGCAAGCATAATCTGAGGGACCTGCGCATCTTCATGCCCGCCTCAATGATGGATACTCTTGGTGTGCGCGGAGCCATGCTCAATCCGGTGTTGTGGATCTGGTTGGCGGGGACCTGTCTTTGCGGGGCGCAGGCCGCGCCAACCTGGCCCTCCGCGGTGGCGCAGGCAGCGAAGACTTCGCCGACGGCGCGGATTGTGGTGCTCGACGTGAACACGGGACGTCTGCTTGGCGGGAGCCACCTGGCGGAGGCAGCGCGCACGCTGGCCACTCCGGGTTCGGCGATGAAGCCGCTGGCGCTCTACGGGCTGGTTGCCGCTGGCCGATGGGATCCCGCGCGGCGCATCGCCTGCACGCGCAAGCTGAACCTTGACGGGCATACGCTGAACTGCTCTCACCCGGCAATTCCAACATTCGACGCGCGCGAGGCGCTTGCCTGGAGTTGCAACACATACTTTGCCAGCGTGGCGGCAACGCTGGGGCGGGGCGAGTTGCGCACGCTGCTGGCGCCCACGGGGCTGCTGGGACAGACCGGGCTGGACGGAAGTCTGAAGGACGGCGAAGCGACGGCCGACTTCCGCGATCCGCAAACGGTGGACGAGAATCAGCTGGCGCTGCTGGGAATCAACGGTGTGCGCGTGACGCCGTTGGAGTTTGCCGTGGCCTACCGCTGGCTGGCGCTGCAGCTTGCCGCGCATCCTGACTCGGAGGCGGCCAAGGTGGTGAGCGCGGGCATGGAAGACTCGGCCAGCTTTGGCATGGCTGGGGCCGCGAACCTGGGCGGGGTTGCTGTTGCGGGAAAGACAGGCACCGCCAGTGCGGAGAGCGGTGGCCCGACGCATGGATGGTTCCTCTGCCTGGCGCCGGCAAAGGCGCCGAGCGCGATTATCGCCGTCTACCTGCCAGCTGGACGCGGCAACGATGCGGCGCATGTGGCTGCCGTACTGCTGGCCCACTCGCCGTTGAGACCGGCAAAGCCATGAGGCTTCTTGCGCGAATTCTGCTGACGGCTGCCCTGGCTGGGTTGCCGCTCGGATCAGCGTTGGCAGAAGCAACTGCACATCCGCCCGCAACATTGCGTGTCGGCTTGTGGACTCTGTGGCACGACAAGCAGATCAGCGTCTCTCCAGGATCCGCCGCGACTCTGCGGCTGTGCGCTGGATGCGCCGCAATGCCACTGAAGGAAACAATGGCGGTTCGCGCGCAGGGGGATCGGGTGAGCGTTGGGGAGAAAGGCGAGGTTGAGTCCGTACTTCTGGACGGCCCGGTTACGCTCGCCGCGCATGGCGAGAAGCTCACACTGCACAACCCGGTCCGCGTTACGGCGCGCGGGGGGGAACTGGTTCTGGCCGTCACGCTGCCGGTGGAGACGTACGTGGAGCGTGTGGTGGCGAGCGAGAGCGGCGCCGCGGACAGTCTGGAATCCTTGAAGGCGCTGGCGATCGTGGTGCGGTCGTTTGCTCTGCATCAGCCGCATGGCCACGCAGACTATGACCTGTGCGACTCGACGCACTGTCAACTGCTTCACTGGGCGGGCGGATCTGGAAGACAATCCGCGGCACGCGCGGCGACCCTGGCGACGGCCGGTGAGACGCTGTGGTTCCATGGACAGCGCGCGCGGGCGTGGTTTCACCAGAACTGCGGCGGACGGACCGCTTCACCACAGGAGGTTTGGCCGGCAAAAACGCCGGGGAGCAAGCCCATGCCGTGGCTGGCTTCGCGCACGGACCCGTGGTGCACCTCCGGCGGAGCGCGCGAGTGGTCGGCTGACCTTTCGCTGGCCGATCTCACCGCGGCCCTGGCTGGCGGGGGACTCGCGCGGCCGGGATGGAAGACCCTGACGGTTGCGCGGCGGGGCGAATCGGGACGGGCTGTGACGCTGAAGGTTGGGGCTGCTGGGATTGCAGCGGAGGATTTTCGCGTTGCCGTGGGGCGCGCGTTGGGTTGGAACAGAATCCTGAGCACATGGTTTGAAGTTGTGCCGCTGGGCGACCATTTTGTCTTTCACGGGCGCGGATCGGGACACGGCGTGGGGCTTTGCCAGGCGGGCGCCGCGGCCATGGGCGCGGCGGGGCGGGACGCGGCGCAGATCATTGCGCAGTATTTTCCCGGCGCGATGGCTGCGGACGAGGCTACGGGAAGGCAGTGGCAATCCTTGAGCGCGAAAGGCTTTGTGCTGGAGACGCTGGATGCAGCGGACGCGGCTTTCCTGCCGCAGCTCACGCAGGCGTTGCAAGACGCGCAGAACCGGTCGGGGATTCAGGTTGGGCTGCAAGTCACGGTAAGGGCGTTTCGGTCTACGGGGGCGTTTCGCGATGCGACGCTGGCGCCGGGGTGGGTTGCCGCATTCACTGAAGGCAACTGGATTGCGACGCAGCCGCTGGCGACCTTGGCTGCGCGGCATCTGCTGGTCTCGACGCTCAGGCATGAGTTTCTGCACGCTCTAATTGAGAGCCAGGCCGCGCCGCGGACGCCGCTGTGGCTGCGCGAGGGGCTGGTGGAAGCGTTGGACGACAGGGCACTTCCGACTGGCCCTGCGCCGGCACTCAAGTTGGAAGAAATTGACCGCGCACTCAGCCACGCGTCTACCGAGGCCGAGTCGCAGGCCGCGCATCGGGCCGCGAAGTATTACGCCTGGAGGCTGCTGGTTCGCGCAGGGCGCGAGCAGGTGCTGCAATGGCTGCGCAACGGACTGCCGGCGAATGCGCTGGCCGACCTGGAGTAAACATCCAACCCGCCCCACGGTTTATTCTTCAAACGATGCGTAAGACGCTGTCCATTGCCATGATCGCCATGAACGAGGAGGCGAACCTGCCGCGAACGCTCGAGAGCGTGCGCTGGGCCGATGAGATTGTCGTCGTCGATTCGGGCTCCAAAGACCGCACGATTGAGATTGCGCAGTCCTTTGGCGCGAAGACCAGCTACCACGTGTTTGGCGGGCACGGCGAGCAGAAAAATGTGGCGCTCGATTTGTGTACGTCCGACTGGATTCTGCTGCTGGACGCCGATGAGGTGCTCACGCCGGAGTTGCAGAACGAGATTCGCGCGGTGCTGGCCTGCGAGGGCGGAAACGAGCCGGCCTTCGGCGCCTATTGGATTCCGCGGCTGAATCTTTACTTTGGGCGGTGGATCCGGCACGGAGGGTTTTATCCGGACCACAAGCTGCGGCTCTTCAAGCGCGGGGCGGCGCGGCTAAGCGAGGGGGTGGGGCCGCATTCAACGCCACAGTTTGCGGGGCCGAGGGGCAAGCTCAAGGGCGATATGCTGCACTACGCGTATCCCACGCTGGGCATTTATCTGGAACACATGAACCGCTACAGCAACGAGATTGCGAAGCTGCTGGCGGAGAAGGGGCGGACCAGCCGGTCTCTGGCGGCGTTTCTGTGGAATGCGGTGGCGAATCCGGCGGCGACGTTTGTGTACAACTACTTTTTCCGGCTCGGCTTTCTGGATGGGCGCGAGGGGCTGCTGCTGCACCTGAACCACTCGGTTTACATCCACTGGAAGTTCATCAAGGCCTGGCGGATTGGGTTGGGGAAGGAGTAAATCTCCGCGCCATCCGTCTGACAGGTACACACTGGAGCCTACCCCCCCTACTCCTTCTGAAAATAAGCTGATTATTTTCATCAGGTTAAGGGGTGGCTTGCGCTGGCTATGACAAAACAAAGGGCTTATTTGCAGATATGAGAAAAAAAAGGACTTAATGCGAATGTGCGGCGCACGCGACGGCGCTCGCGAAAACGCTGTGAAGGCTTCGGAGGGTCATGAAAGGATTATGCGCCAAATGGTGGAAATTATCGGCAAACAATCGTTGAACGAAAACGGTTGATCGTAAGGGAGATAGCTTCCAGATGGGAGGGATGGTGCTTGACATCGTGTGGGGTGAACCCCTTGGCTAGAGTGGTGAGTCTGAAGTTCGCGTCAAAAATAAGAGAGAAGCAACCGCAGATTCTTCGCTTACCACCCCCCAGCTCCATCCCAAATAGCAAAGACCGCTCTTTGGGGACCCCGGGGCTGAAAAACGTTTGGGGCCCCGTGCGCTCCGAATGACAGCGGCAATTATGGGAAGAATTTCAGGCTCACCACACTAGGCCAAGTTGCTTTCGTCTTGCGGCGGAACATCCACCTTTGCGCTGAGTGAGCGATCGGGCGGACCGCTCAGCACGGGAACCGGGACTTCGGCCTCATCGGCTGGGGGTTGATTGGCGGCGGCCGCTTTCCTTCCGAACAGCGTAGCGAACCAACCGAGCAATAGCACCCAACTACCTACCGCGAGGACGTAGGCCGCGGCCAGCTTCAAGCCCACATGCCAAACCTGGGCGGAAACGGATCCGCTGGGGAGGGCTTCAAAGAGTTTGCCAGGAAGCCAAACGCCAACCAGTGAGGCCAGCGCGACGGCGAGCCACCACTGCCAGTTCCAGAGCAGGCGCAGGAGCCTGCGGAAGGGTATGCGCCAGCCCCACTGCGCAGACGCCGCGGCAAAGGGAATCACTTTGGCGGGCACGGCGATCCAGCGCAGCAGCCACTCCGCCCTGCCGAGCCAGGTGGTTATGTGGCTGTAGGTGAAGACCGTGGCGCGCATATGCGCCGAGGCCTTCGAGTTCAAGTAGCCGGCCCACTCCGGAATCTGGTCGTCGCACCAGTCGAGGAGCCACCACGCCGCTGCGCCGATCGCAATCCACACCAGCAGGGTGATGGCGCCCAAAACCAGCTTCACGCGCAGGCCGTCGTCGTCGGCCAACTTGCGGACGGTGCCGGCCTGGAGTTCGAGTGCGCTCACGATCAGAAGGAACGGGATGAGCAGGCTGAGCATTACCTGCCAGCCGTGCTTGTCGGGCAGGCGGGTCCATGCGAGGCCGACGAGGATCAGCAGCAGGGTGAGAACGAACTGGAGGACGATCCAGACGCGGGCCTGGGAGAGACGTTGGAAGAGGTTCTTCAGTTTGCTCACGGCTGCACCTCGGGGAGCTTAAAAGCAACCGCAGGTCCTTCGACTCGCTTCGCTCGCTCAGGATGACAGAGCATTTTTTGTTGGGGACAGCGCGTTTCTCGTCGGGGACGGCGCGTTTTTTGTCGAATGTGGGGTGTCACGGCTGCACCTCCAGCGTTGCCGGATCGGTTGTGGCTTGCACGTTGCTCTGGTACATGGGGCCTGTCTGCGCGGGGCTGATGGCGTACTTGCCGGGATTGACCACCTTGAGCAGGTAAACATACTCGCGGCGGCGGCTGAATTCGGTATTGAAGAAGGCGGCGCGGTCGTCGTGGAACTCCTCGCGCGTAAACCAGTCGGCCCACCAGTCGGGCTTGTTGTTGAGCGTGTAGAGGCCGCGGTTGGGCAGGAACTCAGTGCCGGCGGGGATGGGGTCTTCGGCGAGCAGGTATTTCCAGTCGGTGCCGTTGACGGCAAGTCTTACAGCGATGATGTCGCCGACGTGGACTGGGCCGTGCAGTGGCGCAAGGTCGTAGGTGATGGGATCGCTGGGCGTTGCCTGCTTCTTCTGCAGCAGGTAGTAGTCGCGGGTGAGGTTGAGAGCGAGTTGAGCCTGCTGGAACTGCTTCTTGTCAGCCGAGTACCAACTGCTCTCGGTGGACCAGTAGGTGATGCCGTTGCCGCTCTTGCGGAGGTTGACCTGGCCGCCGCTGCCTGTTTGTGTTGCGGGAATCTTGAGCTTCCATGGGAGGGCAAAAGCATCGCCGGGACCGAAGTGCCGCTTGCCGACGCTTGTGCCATTGACCAGCACTTCGACGTCGGAGGTGTTGGCCAGCTCGCCGCTGAGCGAGAGGTAATCGGTGAGCCCCTGGATGACCATGGCGGTCTGCTTGGTCGAGTACCAGTAATCGCCGTCGCGATGCTGGCCGAGCCAAACGGCAGCCTTGGGCAATAGGCCGCTTGCCCGGTTCTGGCGGACAAGGAGTTTCAGCGCGAGGGCCGTGGTTTCTGGCGAAGTATCGTCCCAATACTCCATGAGGCCGTCGTAATTCCCTGCCCAATAGGCGTCGACATCGGTGACTTTGGCTTTCTTTTCGAGCAACGTGGCGGCATCCTTAGCGCGGCTGTCGCCGGCTGCGTCGAGCGCCAGGCCAACCAGCGCCAGGCCTTCGTCGCTCAGCTTGTCGCGGCTGGACCACGCAGCATCGAGTGCATCCTTGGGCGCTCCGCCGGTGGTGGCGAGCGCGTAGACGGTGTAGGCGCGCAGGTCGGCAATCATGTTGGGATGCGCGGCGAGCGCGGCTTGCAGGAAGGTGCGAGCCTTGTTGAGACGATCGTCGTCGATCTTGTAGCCGGCCTCTTTGGCCTGGCCGAGGCCGCTGACCACGTAGGCGGTCATGAAGACGAGGCTCTGATCGTCGGGCCACCAGCCCCAGCCGCCGTCGTCGTGCTGGTAGCTATAGAGGCGCTCCAGGCCGGCCTTCACCTCGTCATTGAGCGTGGCGCGGTCGATGGGGGATTTGAGATGCAGCTTGTCCACGGCCTGCGAAACGATGACGTCGGGCAGGAAGCTGGACATGGTCTGCTCGGTGCATCCCCAGGGGTAGCTGGTGAGGTAATCGAGCGCGTCGAAGACCGTGCCCGCAACGGAGGGCGCGATGGTAATGGTTAGAGAGCGCGAGCCGGCGTCGGACGCGGGCGGGAAGCTGTAGCTCCACTGAGCTTGCCCCGTTCCGGAAAAGACAACCCCGGAGCCGGAGGCACGCTGCTTGACGCCGTACGGCAACACTGGCAACGTCATTTCAAGGGCATCGGACTCTTCGTTGGTGAGGGCTTTGGCGGTAAGGACAGCGCTGCCGGTGACGCGCGCCTTTACGCGCCAATCCACGTAGCTCTCGCCCTTGGCGGGGATGTTGATCTTCTGTGTCTGGCCGCTAATTACATCCACTCCCTGCACGTCAAGCTGGAAGGTGACGTCTTTGGCGGTCTCAAGGTAGTTGTGGGCGATGACGCGCAGGACGGTTTCGTCGCCCTGGCGGAAGAAGCGCGGCGAGGCGAGGCGGACGATGAGGTTTTTGCGGACAAGAACGCGAGTGACAGCGCCGCCGGCTTTGCCGTCGTCCGTGATGGCGCGAATGGTGGTGCGCCAGGTGGTGAGCGCGTCAGGGAAGTTGAACTCGACGCGCGCGTGGCCGTCGGGGCCAGTGTGCACGTTGGGATTCCAGTAGGCCGTGTCGGGAAAGGCCTTGCGCACCTTGGGCACGACGAGGTCGGAGCCCGGCTTCACCTGCGCGAGGCGGGGGTGGTAGACGCCATTGGCCAGCAGCGCCAGGAGCGGGCTCTTGGTGCCCGCCTCGCCGGAGAAGAAGAAGTCGAAGGAGGTTTGCGGGCTGAGTTCGACCTCGCGGCGGGGATAGAAGAAGTTGACGATGTTGCCGGTGTCGTCGGGACGGACAGAGTAAAGCGCCTCGTCAACCGTGCCGAAGCTCAGGTCGGCTTCGACAGGTTTGTTGTTGGAGTCCACCGCAAACACATCGAAGCTGCCCTTTTCACCGGGAAGGTACTTGGGCTTGCTGGAAGTGGCCGTAACGGTGAGCGTGCGCTCGACCAGCGGGACTTTGAGGCTCTTTTGCGCGGTGATGAGCTGGTTGTCGTGGACGATGACGGCGCTGATGACGAGATTTGGCTGCGCGAGTTTGGTGATGGGAATGTCGAAGGCGAAGCTCTGGCTGGTGGCGTGGAGCAGTTGGCGAGACTGCACGCTGTTGCCTTCCGCGGTGACCACGGCCCACGACTCGTTGAGGCCAGTGACCAGCAGCAGATGAGCCGTGTCGCCGACCTGGTAGGTTTTCTTGTCGGCGACGAGCTGGGCTTGCGTGTTCTGGTTGTACCACTCGCCGGCGTTGTTCCAGATCCAGACCCAGGTCTGGCCTTGCACGGTTCGATTTTCGGGAGTTTGGGCGCTGGCGGTGACTTCGAAATCGCCGCTGCCGTTGCTTCCCGATGCATTGATGGGCAGGTTGACGAGGGTGGTGCCGTCCGCGCCGGTCTGCGCATCGGTCGCGGCCACCTGCGTCTCCGAGCGTTGATGAGTCACCGAGTCCCACTTGATGAGGCTGGCGGCGATGTGGACCGCGGTGGGTATGGGCTTGTTGTCGTAGTCCTGAGCCGTTACCTTCACGCGCACCGGGTCGCCGGATTTGTAGACATAGCTGGTGGGTTCCACGCTGACGCGGAAGGAGCCGTAGGTGGCGAGCACGGTGGAGTGGCCGGCGACTTCGCGATTGGCTGCGTCGGTGACGCGCGCCTCGATGCGGTAGTCCTGGTCCTGATGCTTCGGATCGATGGCCGTGGGCAGGGTGACCGTGAGACGGCCGTTGGCGTCGAGAATGCCTTCGTGCTCCTGCTGCTCGGTAGCGCCGTAGGTGTCGTCGGGCTCGTCGGTGGCGGCGGTATCGGCGTCGGCGCCGCTGGAATCGCTCGAGTCAGCTTCGTCCTGATCCCACCAGTAATGGGTTGAGGTGTGGACGACGTAATTCACTTTGGCGTTGGCAACGGGTTCGCCGAAGAAGTAGCGAGCTTCAATGGTGGCCTGAATTTGATTGCCTTGCAGCGTGCGCGGGGCGGCAGGCTTGACGGTGACCTGGTACTCGGGCTTCTTGTACTCCTCGACGTAGAAGCTGCCGCCTCCGGCAAACTGGCCGCTCTTCAGGATGGTGGCGCTGTAGTAGCCGAGGCCGGCGTCGGAGGCAAGGTCGAGGTCCGCAGCGATGGTTCCGTGCGCGGAGACGGGAAGATCTTTGGTGAACACCGCCTTGTTGTCCGGGTCGGTGACTTTGAGTTGGAGGGTCTTGTCCTCGGGCAGCAGGAGCGCGTCGTCCTTCTCGCGGCGGATGATGGCCTTGATGTGGACCGTGTGGCCGGGGCGGTAGACGGGACGGTCAGTGTAGATGAAGGCGGTGAGGTCGGTTTGTCGGTCGGGTCCAAAAGAGTAGCCCCACGGGGTGACCAGCGCGGCGTCAGCGCCATGGCGGGCGAGGATCCAGACGTTCTCCGGCGGGGCGCCCTGTTCGGCGCCTTGCTCGGTTTTGGGGACGGTCATGGTGAGGGTGGCCAGGCCGTCGCCGCCGGTTTTGCCGGATGACTGGAGCTGCTTGCCGGTCCAGAGCGAAACGGCTGCGCTGTCAATCGGCGCGCCGGTTTTGCGGTCGGCGACGTAGAGATTGGCCTGGCCGTTGCCGGCCCTCTCGACGATGGCGATGCTGGTGACAATGGCGACGGTATAGGCCTTGTAGGTGCCGTCGGTGGCCTCGATGAGGTAAACGCCGGAGGCGAGTCCGTCAATGGGCAACTGCTGGGTTTCGCTGACGATGGCGGGCGGGGTGATGAGTTTCCAGCGGGCAACAAGCTGGCTCTCATTGAGCAATGGAATTTGCGCGAACTCCGTTGCGCCGACTACCTGGCTGCGCTTGCCGAGCTTGCCCTGGCTCTCGCGGAAGCTGTCGCGCGCATCATCTGAAAACTGCAAGCGGAAGAAGTGGCGCACGCGCCACCAGAGGTCGGCCTTCAGGTCGTGGAGGCGCTCGATCCAGGTGCGCTCGTCGATCTGCTCGCCGGGCGAATAGCTTTGCACGCCGAAGCTGTGCAGGTCTTTGAGGCCGCTGAAGAACTTCTCCGCATCTTTGACGCGATAGACGCGGAACTCGAGGGCGGGCACGTTTTTGGCGTAGAGCTGAATCTTGACGCTCTCGCCGGGGGCGAAGGTGCGCGAGGTAGAGAGCGAGAAAGAGCGGGGAGGGTCTTTGATCGCGGCGGATAGCGGCGCGCCGGTAAAAAGAAGAAGCAGAACGAAGAGCAGCGGCTTACGGAGCCTCATAAGGTCCCTCGCAGAATATTCCATCGATACACGCCGAGAAAGTTGGGATTGCCGGGAAGCGGACGCCATTGCGGCTGGGGATGATCGAGCAGCTCCGGCAGCAGGACGCGGCGCAGTTCGCCGGCCTTTCCATGGTCTTCACCGGTGTCGTAGACCACGGCGGGCTGGCCGGCGATGCGGGTGACGATCATGGAGTGCCACGGGGACGACTGGCCGAACTGGCGGTAGAAGAGCAGGTCGCCGGGCTGGGCCTGGCGGACGTCGCGGCTGACGAAGTAGGCGTTGCGCTCAACCAGCGTTTTGGCGTCGGCGAACTGGGCGAAGGCGCCATTGTTGATGTCGCCGGGCTGAAAGCTGCCAGGGCGTACGCGAAAGAGCGACGCGCCGAGGGGCGTTTCAGGATAGCGCCAGGCGCGAATCTCGCCGGGGAGGGCAAGGACCTCAATGCCTGTGGCGACGAACCAGGTGTCGTCGTGGCGCTTGAGGGCCTCGCGATAGGCGTAGCGAAGCAGGCTGGCGCAGTCAGTGATCTCCGAGGGAACATCGGCCTTGGGGCGAATGGCCTGGTAATCGGCGATGAGGGTGAACCACTGGCGGAAGGCGGCCTGGTCGGCGGGATCGGTGAGGCGCAGGAAGTCGGGCGTGCCGTCGTTAAACTTATCCGTCCATGGCAAAGAAGACCAACGCGCGGTTGAGATCCGATTTGTGATTTCGGAATCGGAGGCGGACTTTGCTTGCGGCGCGATTCTCTCGATTCGATAAGTATCCGGCCGGGTGCGATGCACCCAGCCTCGCACCGGAATCACGATGCGCAGGGCGAGAGCCGTGGCGATGGCGACGATGGCGCTGAGGGCCATCCAGCGTGCCGAATTCGTTCTCCGCACCGTGGAATTCAACTGAAGTTATCCGCGCTCATCTTACCTTGAATTTCGCGGCCGGTGGGTGAATCGCGCGAAAAGAATGTCTTTGTTTGCAAGGGAGTTACGGCGGGGGTGCGGAAACGTGTCTAGGCAGACACGAAGGCCCCTCGGATTGCGCCGAAGGGCCCTCGAAGAACACCAATTTGGTCTACGCTGTCACCGTGCGCGTTGGCTTGTGGCCGATGAAGCCGTAGAAGGCGATGTAGAGGTAGCAGATGATGGGGATGATGAACGAGGTCTGAATGCCGATCTTGTCAGCCAACCCGCCGGGCACGTATTGAAAACTGTGGATGATCGCGTAGTGCTTTCCGACTTTGTCGGCAACCTCGCCAATCAACCAGGGGATCACGGCGCCGCCCACAACTGCGGACATGATCAGGCCGGAGCCCTTGCTGGTCATGGGGCCGAGGCCGGCAATGCCCAGAGTAAAGATGTTGGGAAACATGACCGAGTTGAAGAAGCCGCATAAAACCAGGGTGCCGATGGCGACGCTGCCGCTGGTGAACATGGAGACGGTGATCAGGATTGCGGCGGTGAGCCCGAAGATTCCGAGCAGTTTTCCAGCATTCACCTTGGTCATGATGCCCGCGCCGAGCACGCGGCCAACGAGTGCACCGAGCCAATAGAGCGACACCAGGAAGGATGCGGTCTTGGCCGTGCTCATGCCCTGCGAGCTGAAGTAGTTGACCGCGATCGACGCCAGGCCGACTTCCACGCCTACGTAAAAGAAAATGCCCAAAGCGCCCAGAACCGTATGCCTGTAGCCCCAGATACTGCGGCTGAGGATGGGATCGCCTTCCTTGGCGGGGCGGAAGGCCTGGGTCTGCTGCACATGGGGGAGGTTCATGAAGGCCACGGCGACGCCAAGCAGAAGCAGCGCGCCGGCGATCAAAATATAAGGGATGCGCACGGTTTCAGCAACTGCCGCCTTGGTGGCGTCGGGACCGAGGTCGGTGAGGATGTAAGCGCCGGCGACGATGGGTGCAAGCGTTCCGCCAAGGGAGTTGAGGGCCTGAGCCAGATTCAGGCGGATGGAAGCGGTGCCCTCCGGACCCAGAATCGACACGTAAGGATTGGCCGAGGTCTGGAGGGCGGTGACGCCCGCTCCCACCACGAACACCGCCGTAAGGAACAGCGGAAAGCTGACCAGTTTGGCCGCAGGTACAAACAGCAGGCAGCCGACAACCTGGATGAAGAGCGAAACAACCATCGTCCTCTTGTAACCGATGGTCTCAATGAGTTTGGAAGTCGGCGAGGAGAAGACGAGGTAAGCCAGGAAGAAGGCCGACTCGGCGAGCATGGCCCACGCGTAGGGCAGCGTGAAGATGTGCCGAAGGTGCGGCACCAGCGCCATATTCAGGTTGGTGATGAACCCGAAGATGAAGAACAGCGCGGTGACAATAATGAACGGCAAGAAGTACCCGGGCGATGTAAGAGCCACCGATTGCTTGGTTTGAGCTGCCATAAGAGTTGTTCCCCGCTTCCTGAGTGAAGTTTTGCCCGGTTGGGGCATGTTCCGCATTCCTGGCCGCACGGCCTGTTGCTGGACCTTGGATGGTTTCTTCCGGGGGTCCGTTAGCGAGTGCCTGGAACTCCGCCTGTTTGCACCCAACAACACTATACGTAAAACCCCGCGCTGGGGAAGTGACGGGGATCAGGGCAAGCGTTTGTTTTGGAGGACGGGCTGGCAGCGGCTCAAGCCAGGCCGCGCGAGTGTTCGCGAGGGGCTGATGGATCCGCGGCCGGTCTCGATCGAATCGGGGGCCCGGTCGCGGCGGTTCCTACGAAAATGCCGTATTCTCTTAAGAAAGACGGGAGAGCCCCTTGCAGAATCTCCCTCTTGCGTCAGGGCACGACTTTGAGTCGTGCCGCAAACGCGCCAATCTGAATTCTGGCTTTAGCCGCTGCGGAATATTGCAAATAGTTGAAAACAAAACCGCAGGGGCTAAAGCCCAACATGATTTTGCTGCTCATTCGGCACGACTGAAGTCGTGCCCTGACACTTTTCGCAGTCTCAATTGAATCTTGCGAGAGCATCGGGAGATATTCGTGGCCAAGGAAGCATTGAGCCCCGCCAAACTGAAGAAGATTCTGGCGGCTCTGGAAGAGAACTGGCAGGCCGAAGTGGAGGCCTACCATACCTACCTGGCGCTGGCCGAGCGGGACACGGAGCCGGTGCGCGCGCAGGTGCTGCGCCACCTGGCGAGTGCGGAGTGGGAGCACGCGGCGCTGTGGCACGGGCGGATCATCGAGTTGGGCGGCAAGGAGCCTGCCTACCGCGGCAAGCCGGGCGGCGAGGCGGATTCACTGGCCAATCGCGCCGGCGGCGTACGCATGGCCCTGCGGCGCCTGGAGATTGAAGAGAGCCGGCACATTGCCACCTATGGCGAGCAACTGAAAGCGCTGGGCGACGAGGGCTCGATCGCCATTCTCGACCACGTTATCGAAGATGAGAAGGACCACTACCGCGAGCTCGGTTCGCTGTTGCGCGGCCACTACGCTCCCTCGGCCAGCGCGCCCAAGATTGACGCCAAGGCGGTGCTGGAAGAGATGCTGGCCAAGCGCGCCAAGGGCCGCAAGCAGCCGGGCGCGTGGATTGGCGACGCGATCTACGGCGTCAACGACGGACTGGGCGCGATCTTCGGGATCGTCTCCGGCGTCTCCGGCGCCACGGCAGGCAACAGCAAATGGGTATTACTGGCGGGGCTTTCCGGCATGATTGCGTCGGCGCTGAGCATGGGTTCGGGGGCGTACCTGGCGGCCAAGAGCGAGCGGGAAATTTTTGAGGCCGAGGTGGCCCGCGAGCGCGAAGCCATCCAGATGAACGGGCCCGAGGCGCGCGAGCTGCTCTCGCTTTACTACCAGATGAAGGGATTGCCCGAGGCGGACGCCCACCACATGGTGAACCACATTGCCAGCGATCCGGAGCAATTGCTGCGGGCGCTGGTGAGCGAGCGGTTGGGATCTTCAGAAGAGGCGCTGAGCAATCCGCTGGTTTCGGCCAGTTCGGGAGCGCTCTCGACAGCGATCGGCGCGAGCATTCCGATCATTCCGTTCTTTTTCATGAGCGGGATTGAGGCGGTGATTGCCGCGGCCGTGATTTCACTGGCGGCGCATTTCGCGGTGGGCGCGGCCAAGAGCCTGATTACGGTGCGGTCGTGGTGGTCATCAGGCTTTGAGATGACCGCAGTCGGTGCTGTGGAAGGCGCGGTTACCTATGGCATCGGAATTCTCATGGGCAAGGGCGGGATGTAATGGGCGGCTTCATTCCCCTGGGCAATGCATCGCGCGGGCCCAGGCGATCGACCGTCATCACCGTGCTGCTGATTGCTGTCAACGTCTTCCTGTTTTTTCTTGAGCTCGAGGGCGGCAACGCATTTGTCCACCACTGGTCCGCGATTCCCATCCGGATCACGCATGGCCACCGCTCCATCACCCTGCTGACTGCCCTGTTCATGCATGCCGGATGGATGCACATCGTCGGCAACATGATTTATCTGTGGGCGTTCGGGCCGGAGATTGAAGAGGCGATGGGCTCGGTGCGGTTTCTATTTTTCTATCTTGCCGGCGGCCTGGTCTCGATGATGGCGCAGGTGGTGGCCGATCCGTTCTCTTCCATCCCGGTGCTCGGAGCGAGTGGCGCGATCGCTGCCGTTATGGGCGCGTACCTTGTGACGTTTCCCAAAGATCGCATTCGAACGGTTCTGTTTTTCCTGATTTTCTTTCGCGTCACGTACATTCCCGCGGCGTTGCTGATTGGCTTCTGGTTCCTGATGCAGATTCTTAATTTCGGTTCAGTCGCCGAAGTGCGGACCGGCGGTGTGGCTTACCTGGCGCATATCGCGGGGTTTCTTTTCGGCGTGGTGTTTGCGCGGACGCTGGTTGATAAAAAACGCGTGATCTATCGCAGCGGATACTACTGATCCAGGCCAATCGCATTTGAAAGAGCTTCCTTCAGGATTTGGAAGAAAAGCTGCTTGCGAGGCACGGAACAGGTGGAAAAGAGATCGCAGACGGCATGAAATGCAGCAGGGGCTAAAGCCCGACTTCTTTTTGGGAGCGTTTTGCGGCACGACTGAAGTCGTACCCTGATACAAAACTCGCTTCGATAGAGTCTTTGCGGCAGCCCGTGACCTTCGCTGGCCATGAAAGTTCAAATGCGATTGCCCTGCTCGCCGATGTAACTTCGTGACATCTAGCATGGTGAAGTTAAACCAGAAAACTGAGCTAAGTCTTACACGAGCTTCATAGCCTCAGGATCCCAGCCGACGATGGCGCCGCGTTCCATGCTGAGATTGCTCAGCAAGGCCGCACCCGCCGCGCGGAAGCCGAAGACCGCATCTTCCACCACGGGCTGGCGCGAACGCACCGAAGCGAAGAAGTTCTTGAAATGGTCGTAGCTGTCGCTGTATCCCTGGGGAGCGGTGAACTTCTCGGTGCCCGCCAGGGGCTCGCCCTCAGGCTGCGGGGGATACTTCGCCTTGTAGTCCGCGATGATCTGCTTCTGCATCGCCTCAGTGAATGTGCCGATGGTGTAGCCGGGGGCCTTCTCGCGCGGCACGCGGTTCACGCTGACGGAGTTGCCGGCGATCTCCATGGTGCCTTCGGAGCCGGTGAAGATGAGGCCTTCGCTCTCTTCGCCGCCATCGACGAAGTTGACGCGCAGGCTCAGGTTGAAACCCTCCTTGTAATCGAACAGGCCCAGCATCACGTCGGGGACATCGCGGCCGTCGTTCCAGAAGCGCAGGCCGCCGGTGGCCATGCCGCGCGTGGGCCCGTGCGCGCCGGTGATGAAGTGCGTGCCGCTGAAGAGATGCACAAACAGGTCGCCGGCCACGCCGGTGCCGTAGGCCTTCCACTTGCGCCACTGGAAGAACTGCTCGGCGTTGAAGGGAATCCTGGGCGCAGTGCCCAGGAAGCGCGGCCAGTCGCACGTCTCGGGCGAAGCATCGAGCGGCACGGTGTAGTTCCACGCGCCCATGGACGAGTTGCGGTCCCAGCGGGCGGTAACCATGTTGAGCTTGCCGATGGCGCCGGCGGCGAGCAGTTCTTTTGCCTTGGCGTAGATCACCGAACTGACGCGCTGGCTGCCGACCTGAAGAATGCGCCCCGTGGAGCGCGCGGCGCCGATCATCTCCGGCCCGTCGGAGTAGAGATGGATCATGGGCTTCTCGCAGTAGACATCCTTGCCGGCATTCATCGCGTCTACGCTGGCCTGCTTGTGCCAGTGGTCGGGCGTGCCGATGATGACTGCGTCCACATCACTGCGGGCGAGGATTTCACGGTAGTCGCGGGTGGTGAAGAGGTCGTCGCCCCACAACTCCTTGGAGTGAATGAGGCGGCCATCGTAGCAGTCGGCGACGGCCACCAGCTTGACGCCGGGCACCTTGAGCGCCGTCTTGGTATCGCCCTGGCCCTGGCCGCCCGCGCCGATGAGCGCGATCTGAATGCTGTCGTTGGCGGCGATCGGGCGGCCTGTTTCGCCGGCCATGGTGGACAGGGCATGGAGCCGCGGACCCAGCAGCGAGGCGGTGGTTGCGGCTCCCGCCGCTCTTAGAAATCCCCTTCGATTGACGATGTGCATAACCCGTACCTCGCGCGTGGAAATTTTCTTTCCAAGTAAACCTGTACCGCGTGCCAGTATACGTCGGCGCACCCTACAATGATCTCGGCCACTGCCGCCGAGGAGATTGTGTGTCCCTGCTGAAGAAGACTGTTTGCCTGCTCGCCTTTTCATGTCTGCTTACACCGTTTGCAACGATCGGCCAAACGAGTTCGATGGTTGCCGCACCATCGGCCCAGATCGTGGTGGAGAAGAACGTGGCCATGAAGACCCGCGACGGCGTGACCCTCTACGCCGACATCTACCGGCCGGCAGCGGAGGGCAGGTACCCGGTGCTGCTGCAGCGCACGCCTTACAACAAGGACGGCGGCGATACGTTTGGGCACAAGGCAGCCGGGCGCGGTTACATTGTGGTCATCCAGGATGTGCGCGGACGGTTCACCTCAGAGGGCGAATGGTACACCTTCAAGCATGAGAGCGCGGACGGCTACGACGCGGTGGAATGGGCGGCGGCGCTGCCTGGGTCCAACGGAAAAGTGGGCATGTTCGGCGGCTCGTACGTGGGCGCGACCCAGATGCTCACGGCCATCGCGCATCCGCCGCACCTGGCCGGCATTTGCCCGGTGGTGACGGCCAGCAACTACCACGAGAACTGGACGTACCAGGGCGGGGCGTTCGAGCAGTGGTTCAACGAGTCGTGGTCGGCGGGCCTGGCGGGGGACACGCTCAATCGCGCCCTCCGGCGGGACACGAATGCGCTGGTGGGCAGCACGGTTCTGCCGCTGACCCGGTTTCCGGTGTTCAATATTCACGCTCCTCGCGACGGGGCGGACCTGACCCAGGCGCTTGCGCCGTACTTCATCGATTGGCTTGCGCATCCGCAGTACGACGACTACTGGAAGCAGTGGTCGATTGAGGAGAATTTTCAGAACATTCAGGTTCCGGCGCTGACCATTGCGGCCTGGTACGACATTTTTCAGGGCGGATCGCTGCGCAACTATGCGGGCATGAAGGAGCACGCGGCGAACGATGCGGCGCGTGCGGGACAGCGGTTGCTGGTGACTATCGGCGGGCACGCGGGCGGCGGGCGTCACATTGGCTCTGTGGACTTTGGCTCGGCGGCTGAGGATTTCGACGAAAACAACGTCACGCTCGATTGGTATGACTATCTTTTCCTTGGCAAGGAGAACCAGTTTGCGGATGCGACCAAGCCGGTTAGGATTTTTGTGATGGGCGCCAACGAGTGGCGGGACGAGGCGGAGTGGCCGCTGACGCGGGCGGTGGAGACGCGGTATCTGCTGGGGTCGAATGTCAATGCCAACAGCGCCGCCGGCAAAGGCTTCCTGCTTGAACCCGGTGTAATGAAACGGGCGAGCGGCGGTTCCAGCGACGCTTTCACCTACGATCCTGCTAACCCGGTTCCTACCGTAGGCGGGCCGCTTTGCTGCGATCCACAGCATTTGCCGGGCGGGCCGCGGGATCAGCGTGAGGTTGAGAAGCGAGCGGATGTGCTGGTGTACTCGACTGGGCCGTTGCAGCAGGATGTTGAGGTGACGGGGCCGGTGACGCTTGATATGTTTGCCAGCACGTCGGCGGCGGATACCGACTTTACCGGCAAGCTGGTGGACGTTGCTCCGGATGGGACGGCGATCAATTTGACGGAGGGGATTTTGCGGGCGCGGTACCGGGAATCGACCAAGGACGCGCCCAAGCCGATTACGCCGGGACAGATTTACGAATACAAGATCGATTTGTGGTCGACTAGCAATGTGTTTTTGAAGGGCCATCAGATTCGGCTGGAGGTTAGCAGTTCGAATTTTCCGCGGTTTGACCGGAATTTGAACACGGGGAAAGATGCGGCGACGAGCGTAACGATGGTGAAGGCTACGAATACGGTTTATCACGATGCGCAGCATCCGAGCGCGCTTGTTTTGCCGGTGGTGGCGAAGTAAGGCCGCCCTATTGAATCTGTAAGCTCCCGACCAGTTCTTTGGCGGCGCGGCGGCCCATGCGAATGCAGTCGGGGATGCCGATGCCTTCGTAGGCGTTGCCGGCGAGGCGCAGGCCGGGGAATGCGGACAGGCGCTCGTTGATGCGCTTCATGCGCTCCTGGTGGCCTACGGAGTATTGCGCCATGGCGCGGCGCCAGCGGGAGACCTGCACGTGCTCGGGCTCAATCTGCACGCCGAGGACGCGGCTGCCGAGGATCTCGCTGAGCTCGCGGCGGACTGTGGCTATGAGGACCTCGTCGGGCTCGGTGAGCAGGTCTTCGTTCCTGGCTCCGCCCAGGAAGGCGCGCAGGACGGCTTTGCCCGGCGGAGTGCGGCCGAGAAACTTGCGATGGACAAAGGTGCAGGCCAGCATGGCGCGGCCCTCGGCGCCCGGAACCAGGAAACCGAATCCCTCGGGCAGGGGTCCGATTTTGGCTTCGTCGTAGATGAGGTTCACGGTAATCGAAGAGGAATAGGGAATGCCGCTCAGGTCGTCGCCGAGCTCGCGGTCGAGGGGGCGGAGCAGGACGCCGGCGGCCCATGCGGGGGAGGCAATGATGACCGCGTCGTAGAACTCCTGCTTGCTGGCGGCCCTGACCTGGCTGGACTCGGCCTGACTGGACTCTGCCGGGCTTGACTCTACTAGCCAGCCGCCCTCGGCCCTGGCCAGGCCGCTGACCGGCGTGGAAAGGCGGATGCTGGCGGGATCAAGGCGCGCCGTGATCGCGTCGACAAACTGCTGCATGCCGCCGCGCAGCGAGGTGAAGATGGATCTAGGCCTGGATTCGGCAGTGGGGGTACGGCCATTGCCCGCCGCCGGGCTTGAACCATTTTTGCGCGCGGCGGCTTTGGCGCGCATCTGTTTGTGGGCGGCCAGCATGCCGCGGGTGAGCGAGCCGTACTCGGTCTCCATCTCGACCAGCTTGGGCAGCACGGTGCGGGCGCTCAGTTGCGAAGCGTCTCCACCATAGATGCCGCTCAGCAGCGGATCGGCGAGGCGATCAACCGCCTCCTGGCCGAAGTGGCGCTTGACCAGCGCGGCCACCGACTCGTCGCCGGTTGCGTTTCTGCGCGGAGGGTGAAGAAGTTCGAGACCCATGCGCATCTTGGTGGGGATGCTGAAGAGGCGGGTCAAGGCCGTGGGAATCAATTTGGTGGGGACGAGGAACATGAGGCCGTCGGGCAGGGGCACGAGGCGATTGTTGACCACGATCCAGGTTTTGCGGGCGGCGTCGTTGGAGGGAACAAGCTCGGCGCCGAGGCCAAGCTCGCGGCACAGTTCGGCGGCGGCGGGCTTCTCAGTCAGGAACGAATCTGGTCCGCGCTCGAGGACTGCGCCATCAAAGGTTTCGGAGGCCAATGAGCCGCCCAGGCGGGGGCCGGCTTCAAAGAGCGTGTACTCGACTTCAGCGCCTGCACGGCGCGCCAGGTCCAGCTCATAAGCAGCCGCCAATCCCGCAATGCCCCCGCCAACGATCGCCGTCCGCATGACTGACCCCATCCCCTCGTTCATCGGAGTCCTGGGCTTTTTCCTTGAGAACTGCCGGGAATTCGCCGAGGATCCTGCTTCCACCCTACACACTTAGAATCAATGCGGTGCGTATTTGTTGCATGTGATTCAAATCACTTGGGTCGGCGCGCCGACCTTCCCTCGGGGGCTAAAGCCCGGCCTCGTTTTTCGGCATTCGCGGCACGGCTCAAGCCGTGCCCTTTCAAAACATCATCTCATTCACATTTGCTACAGGGCTCAAGGCGTGCCCTTTCAAAAGTTGACCCATTCAGAGACTTCTACGATAGCGGATCATTCGCTGGATCAAGTCGGGCCTGAGTGGATGATGTACACTTCGCTCAGCTTTCGCAGTTTTCCGATCTCTCAAGAGCATTCATGCGTCCCGTCATTCAGGTTTCCGGAGTTCGCAAGACCTACGGCAGCACCATTGCCGTCGCCGAAGCCTCGTTTGAGGTTTACGAGGGGGAGATCTTCGGCCTGATCGGGCCCAACGGAGCGGGCAAGACCACCACCATGGAGTGCATTGAGGGGCTGCGCAAGCCCGATCAGGGCACGATTTCCGTGCTCGGACTCGATCCCTTCCGCCAGGTCTACAAGCTGCAGAACCGCATCGGCGTGCAACTGCAGCAGGCGCAGCTCCAGAAGCGCATCAAGGTGTGGGAGGCGGTGGACCTGTGGGCTTCTCTCTACCAGAAGAAGACCGTGGACGGCGATCGGCTACTGGAGCAGCTGGGCCTGACCGAGAAGCGCAGCGCCTGGTTCATGAATCTCTCCGGCGGGCAGAAGCAGCGGCTGTTCATCGCCCTGGCGCTCATCAACGATCCGGAGGTTGTGTTTCTGGATGAGCTGACCACGGGACTCGATCCGCAGTCGCGCCGGGCCATCTGGGACCTGGTACGCGGCATTCGCATGCGCGGCAAGACGGTCTTCCTGACCACGCACCTGATGGAGGAGGCGGAGCGGCTGTGCGACCGCGTGGCGGTGATGGACCATGGGCGCATTATCGACATCGACACGCCGGAAAGCCTGGTGCTGCGCCATTGCCCAGAGCGAACCGTGATTGTGGACACCGGCGATCCGGCCGCTGCGCAGCACTTTCAGGCGATTCCAGGCGTGGAAGGCGTGGAGTGCGCCGAGAACCGGTTCACGATTCGCGGACGCGGCGAACTGGTGACCGAAGTGATTCATTGCTTGTCGGAAAACCGGATTCGCGTCACCGATTTTCGCACCATTCTTCCTAACCTTGAGGACGTTTTTCTCAAGCTGACCGGACGCTCCATTCGCGAATAGGATCGATTGTCATGCTGCGTGGACTGTTGAAACTGACCTGGGTCGAGATCAAGATCTTCCTGCGGGAACCGCTGGGGGCGATCGGCACGATTGTTGTGCCGGTGCTGGTTTTCATGGTGATTGGGCGCGCGATGCATACCAAAACGCCGACGCCGACCACAGAGAGCTTTGCACGCGTGGGTCTTCCGATTCTGGTGGCGATTCTGATTATGGTCAGCGCGGTGCTTTCGCTGGTGACGATCATCTCGGTTTATCGCGAGGGCGGAATCCTGAAGCGGTTGCGCGCCACACCGCTGCGCCCGCAAACCATCCTGACCGCGCATGTCCTGGTCAAGCTGCTGCTGACCGCAGTGTCGTTGTCGCTGATGATCCTGGCCGGCAAGCGCTATATCCCGCCGGGTGTTCACCCGCCGATTTTCTCATTCGCCATTGCCTTGCTGCTGAGCACCTGGAGCATCCTCTCGATCGGCTTTATCATCGCCAGCATTGTTCCCACGGCGCGGTTCGCGCAGCCCATCGGCGCGGTGGTTCTTTATCCCATGATCGCGTTCTCGGGGTTGTTTGTTCCGGTTTCCTTGATGCCGCCGGTGTTTCGCCTGGTGGCGCACGCATTGCCGATGAGCTACGCCGTCAGCCTGATGCAGGGGATCTGGCTGGGCGACCCATGGTCGGCCCACCTGGTGGACGTGGCCGCGCTGATTCTGTTCTTCTTCGTGTTCACGGCGATTTCGGCGAAGGTTTTCCGCTGGGAGTAGGAGACTCAGGCTCAACAGGGAACGGAGAGCTTCAGGCTTTTGTGGCTTTCGTGGGAAAACAGAGGCTGAGTATGGGCGTGGACGCCGGCACGGCATCCGGTTTGGGGACCGGCACCGCCCAGCCGGGCTTGCTCCTGCCCCAACGAGAGACTACGATTGAGGATGGAGATCTTTTCGACCGAATGACAACGACTCAAGCGCACCAAACCCGCCTTCTGGTGCAGGCCGCCGCGGCCGCCTGCGAAAGCAAGAAGGGCGAAGACACCCGCATTCTGGAACTCGACCCCATTGACGCCGGCCTGTCGGACTTTTTCCTGATCACCTCAGCCACCAACGACCGCCAGGCGGTGGCCATTGCCGACGAGATTGAGCATCGCCTGAAGAAGGATTTCGGCGTGGTTCCCAACTCGGTGGAGGGCCGCCGGCAGGGGAACTGGGTCCTGCTGGACTACGTGGACTTTGTGGCGCACGTATTTCTGACGGAGCGGCGCGCGTTCTACGACATTGAACGGCTGCGCAAGTCAGCGCGCCCGCTGACGCCGGGCGAGTTTGACGCCGAGCTGAAGGCGGCGCTGGCGGCGAAGACGCGCGCTGTCCGCACCACGGCTTCGGCGAAGACCAAGCCGGCAGCGGCCAAGGCCGCGCCTAAAAAGGCGGCGAAGAAAGCTGCGAAGGCTCCTGTGGTGAAGAAGGCAGCGGCGAAGAAGAAGACCGCCGTCAAGAAGGCCGCGGCCAAGGCGAAGTAGGTGGCTTGGTGAAGAAAATTCCTTCGGGGGCTGAAGAGGCTGCGGAAAAAGGCGTGGAATTAAGCGAAACTCAGGAGGAAATGGGCAGGGGCTGAAGCCCCTTCTCTCATCTAAGACTGCTTGCGGCGCGACGGAACAGCTTGGTGAAAAGGAGCGCAATGCTTTCGAAAATTCGCGAAGGCATACCTCAGGGCCTAAAGGCCGTGAGGATTTTGCTCGGTCTATGCCGGGGATGAATCCCCGGCCTGCCGCACGAATCAGTTTTTCACCAGGCCTTGAAGTCGTGCTTTTTCAAAGAAGGAATGCGCAATCGCATTTTACGCGGACTGATTTTGGACATGAAAAAGGCCGGGAGCGGAAGCTCCCGGCCTTTTGTAGTTTGAAGCGGTTTAGAAGCTGGCGCGCATACCGAACTCGATTTTGCGCGGCGTGTTGAGCTGGCCGTTCTGAACGCCCCACGTGCCCGGGGAGTAAAGAGCGAGACCTGGATCGGCAAGGACATCATGGTTGAAGACGTTGGAGAAGATGATTCCCAACGTGATGCTGGTGGATTCGAAGACCTTGAAGTTCTTCTGCACGCTCATGTCCACGTTCCAGTAGGCCATGCCGATGATCGGGCCGGTGCCGGGGTTCTTGGAGTCGATGCCCAGGATGGGTGCGCGCACCTGATTCCAGACCGCGACCGGATCCTTGAACATGTTGACTTCCTGGCCTACTGCCGGACCTGCGACGCCAGTACCAATTGCGTTGTTAAAGGCGTCGTTTCCGCCCGTGACACCGAAGTGCGAGTGATTACCGCCATTGTACCTGGTGTTAAACACGCACTGCTCATTGTCGTAGTAGTTGTTGGCGTCGGCGCCACCGAAGGACTGACCGCCGGAAAAAGTGTTGCAATAGACCGGCTGGCCATTGGCTGCCGTCATGATTGGAGCAAGCGTCCATCCGCCAATCGCGCGGCCGAGAACGCCGCTCTGGCCCTTGAACCACGGCTCCTGCCAGACTAGGTAGGAGTTGTAGACGTACTTGCGGTTGAAGTTCTGGACGCCGTACATCTTGCTCAGGTCGAAGGGATCGTTGGGGGTGTATTCGCTGGACGCCTGCACCACACCGCCTGTACCGAGCGCCTTGCTGTAGGTGAAGTTGTTGTGCATCAGGAAGCCGTGCCAGTTTTGGGTGATGAGGGTGATGAAGCCGCCGTTGTAGTTGCCGTAGCCGATGCTGGCGTTGAGAGCAAGACCGCTGGACGCGACGGCAGGGTGGTTGGTGGTCCCGTTGTTCATCATGGTCGGCCCGAAGTTGAAGCCTCCGTTATCGAGATCCGACCAGAGGTTCCAGACAGATTGCGACTGCAGGTTTCCAAACTCGTTGGCAACCACTGCCGCGGTGCAGCTCGCATATCCGTTGCAATAACCGGTGTTTGCGAGAGCGGTCTCAAAGAAGGCCTGGGGGGTGACTGTGGTAGGAGCAGTGGCGGCCATGCAAGCTCCAGCGGAAGTTGCGCAGCCGATCTGTTTTTCCAGCTCGGCATAGGCGCTTTCAAAGGCCTGTCCACCCTGGACCATCATGTAGGGAACCGCATTTAGGTCGACCGGCTGGTACTCGTGCTTGATGATGCGGCCGATGTAGCCAACTTCCAACGTGTTGTGACTATTGATCTGGCGCTGGATGGTCAGATCGAAGGAGTCGGAGACGTTGGGACGGAAGTCGGGGTCGAGGGCTTCCGCAGCGGACGACTCCGCACTGTTGTAGCCGGGATAGGTTGGCTGCGGGAGGGTGGGGGCGGCGGCGGCCAGGGGAGCGCTTTCGCCGTCAATACCGATGCGGAATGCTTTATTGGGATCCGCGTTGTTCCCGGTGGTCGGATTGGCAGGCCCGCAACTTCCGTTGGCGAGCGCCTTGGTGCATTGCACCGGCTGAATGAGGCCGACGCCGAGCAGCGGGACCAGGACGAGATCGACGCCGTTGAGGCGGCCATAGATACGGCCATATCCACCACGGATTACGGTGTTTTCACGGCCGAAGATCTTGCTCATGAAACTGTCGCCGTCAAAATGCGGGTTCCAGGCCGCGGCAACGCGGGGGCTGAAGGAGCCGTAGAACGGGTTGTAGGGATACTTTTTGCCTTGGCCAACATTGCTAACCAGGGCAAAGCCAAGGTTGGGATTGTAGACGTTGCCTTGCAGGGCGGCATTCTTGCGCGCGCCGAGGTAATCGAGGGTCTTGACCGGCGTGTCGGAATCGTCCACCAGCACGGTCTGCTTGCCGGAGGCTTCCGTCGGGGGCATTTCAAGCGTCCAGCCCATGCCATAGGTGAGGGTGAAGGACGGCTTCATGTGCCAGGTGTCGCTGAAGTAGGTGTTGTAGTAGGGGATGGTGCTCTGGTCAAACGCGTGGGTCAGTGGAGGATTGAGGGCCAGCGTCGGGCCCTGGCGGGTGTAGGCCACCTGGGAGGCGGTTACGATGCCCAAGGCCGCGGCTGCCACACGGGCTGCCTCGGATCCAGACGGATATCCGGCAGCGATAAGAGCAGACATGTCGAGGTTTGCAACGCCGCTTCCTCCACTCTGACCGAGCTGGTAGGTGGGGGTAAAGTTGATGCCGCCGCCATTGTCAGAGCGCTGATGGAAGTTGAAGTTGTGCTGGTACTGACCGCCGAACTGGAACAGATGGTTGCCCTTGAGCAGGGTCAGATCGTCGCGCAGGAAGTGGTCATGGCCGTCCCAGAAACGGGTACGGATGTTCTGCGTATTTAGGTTAAAGGGGGAAAGAACGTCTGCTGTTTCACCGAACGGCTCCAACGCGCCGCCCAATCCAGAGGCCTGCGGCGGGGCGTTGTCAGTAGCCCACGACCAGAAGTTGCGCAGGTAGCTGTAGTGGAAGTCGTTGGTGACCTTCGAGCTGATGTTGGTGGTAAGGCCGGCCACGTAATACCAGGGCATCACCGGGCGGCTGGCTGTGGAAGCCGCAGTACCCAGCTTGTCGCCGGTGAAGAACCCGCCGATGTCGACCTGGTTGTCTACTGCCTTGGTCTGCTTGTAGTAGCGGTAGGTGGTCATGAAATGCCACTTCTCGCTGAAGTCATGGTCGAGGCGCCCGACGAGAAAGTTGCTCTTCAAGGGGAGGCTCAACTGCTCTTTGAATTCGTTCTCGTTGACTCCATCGCACGTGTTTCCCTTAAGGTCGGAGCAGGAGGTGTCATTTCCGGTCGGCTCGTATTGTTTCCACATCGCCTGGACGGTGGGGTTGATGCCGATGCCGCGTGGATCGATCGTTTTCAGGTCGTACTGGGTTCCATTGAAGGTGACGAGGCCTTGCTGCAAGGCCGCGGAGGGAACTGGCCGGGAGTAAATTTCGGAGTTCGGGTACCGGTATCCCTCAAAGAGGGCGAAGACATAGGTTTTGCCGCCCAGCAGCTTGGGGAGAACCACGCCGCCGGCGCCAAAGCCGAACTTGCTGTAGTGATAGTCGGGCGGAGGCGAGATGCCATTGTCGGCTGCGTTATTCTGCCAGGAGTTGGCGCTGAAGTTGTTGTCGAGATAGTACTCGTAGCCGGTGCCGTGCCAGGTGTTGGTGCCGCGCTTGGTGGCGACCTCAACCTGCGCGCCGGCGGAGTTGTTGAATTCCGCGCTTTGGCCGGTGGCGTTTACCTTGAACTCTTCCACGCTGTCCTGGGGAGTGGGTATGACACCGGAAGGGTTGGCGGCAAGGCCCTGGCCGCCACCTGCCGCGCCGCCTGTCGGATCGCCGATGAAGCCGTTCGTGCCGTAGACGGAACCGCTTCCATCCATATCGTTGGAGTTGTTGCCACCGTCGAGCGAGAAGGTGCTTTGATCGGATACCGCACCGGCGACGCTGCCGTCGGGGCTGATGCCTGCCTGCAAGGTGGTGAAGGTGCCGGCGTCATGGAGAAGGCTGGGGAGGTTAGCGATTGCGTCCTGCTCAACGTCGGTGCCGATGGTGGCGTTGATGGTCTGCAGATCGGTTCCGGCCGCCTTCACTTCAACGGTAGTCGATTGCGCGTTACCAACGTGGAGGCTGAAATTTGCCGTGGTCTGCAAGCCGACCTGGATCACCTCGTTCTCAATCTTGTCCAACTCGAAGCCGGACTTGGAGGCCGTGATGGTGTAGGTGGACGGCGGTACGCTGGAAAAGAAATACTGACCAGTCTTGTTCGTCGTGGTCGCACGCGTACCGTTGGTGGTGGTGTCAATCAGCGTAACCGTCGCGCCGGGAACCACTGCACCGCTCTGGTCGGCAACCACGCCCACGATTGTGCCCGTGCTTGTCGCCTGGCCAAACCCATAGGTTGCAGAAAGACTGGTGAGGCACAGCAGCAGGGTGGCGAGTATGGTCCACCGTGGCAAATGAAACTTTGTCATTGCTTGACTCTCCTTGGTTGGTAATCGTTTGACTTCACGAGATGCTGGGATATTTTTTGAACTTGAACTGAAAAAACGTATAGCTTGACTGTTCCATCTGAAAGGTCGATTGCTGTTGAATCGAAGATCGGTGGCAAAAAGAGGATAAAAACGCGTGAAGTGATTAGCTGGGGGATTGCATTTCAGATGCCATACCCTCAGACCTGCCCAGAGTATTTGATATGCGTTGAAAAGAGAGCGGTTAGCTCAGGGTGGCCAGAGAGAGAAATATAGACGTAATATGAAAATATGGATAGAGGTCCGCGGAAATTCCAAAAATGGGCGCTGACTTTTGCCGGTTCTTCCGTCAGGACCTGACCTGCCGGACCGCTTTGAGGTATGCTCCTCCCCATGCAGATGACGCTGGCCCATGTTGGCGCACGACCTGGATCAAGGGACGAGATGGACGCGCTGACGCAGACCTACCTGGACCGCTGCGCACCGTTTGCGCGCTGCAAGGCAGAGGCGTTTCGGACCGAGGACGCCCTGCTGGATTGGCTGGCGAAGCAGCAGGGGCGCACGACTGCAATTGCGGTTCTGCTGGACAGCCGCGGCCGCACGATGACCTCAGAGGCCTTTGCCGCCTGGCTGGGAGCGCGGCGGGACGAGGGCGCGCAACACATCGTGTTTGCCATTGGCCCGGCCAGCGGCTGGTCGCCTGGGGCGCGCGACCGGGCGCAATTGTTGCTTTCTCTCGGCCCCATGACGCTGGCTCACGCGCTGGCCCGCCTGGTGGTGGCAGAGCAGCTCTACCGGGCATTTACAATACTGACTGGCCACCCTTATCACGCGGGGCACTAGGCAGGTGACGGATTGCAGATGACAGATGACAGCAAACCCTTTGCCCGGCCGACAAGCGACTGGACCAGGACACCATCTCCACTGGCAGCTCTTCACTATAACCTGTCATCTGTAACCTGCAATCTGTTATGACCGATTCCCGCAAAGGGCTTCTGCTGATCAACACTGGCCCCGGCAAGGGCAAGACGACCGCTGCCATGGGCACGGCCTTGCGCGCGGTGGGTAACGGCATGAAGGTGCTCATGCTGCAGTTCCTGAAGGGTTCATGGCACTACGGAGAGCTGGATGCGGTGCAGGCATTTGGCGGCAATTTTGTGATGAGGCAGAGGGGCCGCGGCTTTGTGAAGGTGGGCGGCGCGGAGACCGACCCGGAGGATGTTCGCCTGGTGGAGGAGGCGTGGGCCGAGGCCCGCGAGGCGATCTACTCCGGCGAGTGGGACATGGTGGTGCTGGACGAGATCAACTACGCCATCGGCTACGGAATGCTTGACCCGGCCGTGGTGGCCGAGGCCTTGAAAGGCCGTCCGGAGATGGTGCATGTGATTCTTACCGGCCGCAACGCGCATCCTCTGCTGGTGGAGCTGGCGGATACGGTGACCGAGATGCGCGAGGTGAAACACGCCTATCAAAAAGGTATTCTGGCGCAGCGGGGCATAGAATACTGAGAGCCTGGGAATATTGAGAGCCGGCAGTGGGCCTGCGATCCCTGATTTCAGAATCGAGACCAGGGGCACCCATGCTAACCAACCTGAGAGAGTGTGCGCATGTCGTGGTTCAAGCGTGATGACGGAGAGTACGAACCCGGTCCGGGCGGAAATGGCGGCCCGGAAGGCGGAAGAAATGTTCGCACCAATGTCCGCACCGAGGGGCTATGGACCAAGTGCCTGGGCTGCCGCCAGACCATCTGGAAGGCGGAGCTCGAAGCCAACCTGAACGTATGCCCGAAGTGCCAGCACCATTTCAAGATCGGCGCACGGCAGCGGATTGACCTGCTGCTCGAGCCTGGCTACGAGGTGGTGGACACCGGCCTACGGTCAACCGACCCGCTCAACTTCACCGACATGAAGCCCTACAAGCTGCGGCTGAAGCAGGCGCGTGAGGCGACCGGCCTGGATGACGCGATTCTGAACGCGGTGGGCCGGCTTGGGCCTCATGCGGTGGTGATGAGCGCGATGGAGTGGGGCTTTGCCGGCGGCTCCATGGGCTCGGTGGTGGGTGAAACGATTGCCCGCGCCGTGGACCGCGCGCGATTGACGCGCAAGCCGCTGATTGTGGTGGCCGTCTCGGGCGGCGCGCGCATGCAGGAAGGCATCGCCAGCCTGATGCAGATGGCGAAGATTTCAACGGCGCTGGGGCAGTTAGACGAGGCCAGGGTTCCCTACATCTGCGTGCTCACCGATCCGACCACCGGTGGCGTGACCGCGAGCTTTGCCATGCTGGGCGACTTGAATATTGCAGAGCCGGGCGCACTGATCGGATTTGCAGGACCGCGGGTGATTGAGCAGACGATTCGGCAGAAGCTGCCCGAGGGCTTTCAGAGGGCTGAGTTTCTGCTGGAAAAGGGATTCCTGGATGCGGTTGTGCACCGCAAGGATCTGAAGGGATACCTGATCCGGGCGCTGGAGTTTTTGCAGGTGCATGAGCAGCACTTCGTGGAGCAGAGCCGGCCTTAGGGTCGCATCTCAAGATCGCGATAGGAAGAAAAAGCCCCGTGCCAAATCGGCACGGGGCTTTGGTTTTTTAGAGAGAGGTCGCAGATCAGAACGAGAAGGAGGCAACGACCCTGACGTGCCGATGTCCGGAAACTGTCGGGGCTGGATTGGCAAAATTGTTGGTGCCGTTGCTGAAGAACTGGTCTGAGACGATTCCGGTAATGAGGCTGGTGTTCTCTACACCGGCCTCGCCGTGGTTGAAGATGTTAAAGAACTCGCCGCGAAGCGCGAAGGTGATGTTGTCGTGGATCTTGAACTGACGGGCCACGTCCATATCCCACTGCTGATAGCCAGGACTGGTGAGAGTGTTCCTGCCCACAGGTACCAGCGGATGAGTCCCGTATGCGGGGATGATCCAGTGAACCTGGCTCGCGGTCACGGGCTGGCAGGGCAGAGGGGAGTACCACCCGGCCGGACCGGAGCAGAGACCGCCATCGGAGACGCCGTAGAACCAGGAATCGTCAAAGGCGTAAGTCGCTAGCGGGGCTTTTGGGTTGCCAAGAACGGGCCGATCGTTACCGATTCCGTCGCCATCGGTGTCATAGCCGTCTTCCACATTTTCCGGGGTGCCCGACTGGAACTGGGTAACACCTGCGATTGTCCAGCGATTCACGAGATTTCCAACCGCCTTCATTGCACCTTCAGTGTGCCAGATTGGCGGCTGCCAGACGTAAGACAGGACCAGGCGCTGCCGGTGATCGTAACCCGACGGACCCCAATCGGTGGTTCCGCGGGGCGTGGGATAACGGCTGAATTGGTACGATGACTGGTTGTTGAAGGTAAAGATTTCAGAGCCGTCGTCGAGATCCTTTCCGAAGGTGTAAGCCGCACGGAAGAGGAAGTTATGATTGAATTTGTGTTCGAACTGAGTCCAGAGAGCGGCGTACTCAGAGTCGGCGGAGTTGTCGCGAACCACGACGTTTCCGCGGGTTGGGTTAACGCGAGTCGGGTCGCCAAACGCATCATTGAGGTAAGGGTTAAGCTCGGTATTGGCAAAAAGGTGCTCGCCGCGCTCACCGACATAAGACACCTGAAGTGAGGACGCCCAGGGGAGTTCCTGTTCAAGAGCCAGGTTCCATTGCATGGTCATGGGCCTGAGCAGCTTGTTGACGATGGGCTCGGACGTGTTGCCTGGGAGCGCAGTCGGGTTCAGGTTTGCAAACTGCTCGTACCAGTTGGCGACGCCGCGGTTGGCGTTTGCCGTGGTGCTGCTGTAGATGACGGGAGAGGCAGCGGCGGGCGCGGTGGCCTGGATGTTGTCAATGATATTGGTGAAGAGCACGTCATAGAATACGCCGAAGCCGGCACGGAAGACTGACTTGTGCGCGCCCAGGAAGGTGGGGCTATAAGCAAGACCCGCGCGCGGTCCCCAGTTCTTGAAGGTTGACTCCTCTTTGCTGTTGCAGTTGTCGACTGCGGTCGGGTAGCACCCGATCTGCGATTCATCGATACCGGGGTAAGGGGTTTCAGGAGTGTTGAACGGGGAGCCGTTGTACTCGTAGCGCAGGCCGAAGTCGATGCTCAGATTTGGCGTGGCGCGATAGGTGTCTTCAGCGAAGTAGTTCTGGTAATAGAAGGTGGGCCGGGCGGTGGGGCTTCCGAAGTTCTGGGCTACATCGTCGGAGCTGGGTCCGCCGAAATCATCAATCAGGTCGGCGAGGCCGGTATAGGTGACTGATTTTCCGGCGGCAGGAACAGGGGTGGCTTTGGCATCGTCGCTGTAGGAGATCGATCCGTAGAAGTTGAACGGAATGCCATCGCGGACACGAATGTTGGCGACGTCTGCGCCGATCTTGAAGAAGTGCTTCTTGTGGGCCCAGCTCAGCGTGTCCTGCAACTGGTAGGTATCGTGGAACCGGCCCTGCGGGATGGAGCCGGGAATTCCGTAACCGGTGAGGTTGCTGACCGAAACGGCGGGCTGGTCGTACAACGGGTTGGCAACGGTCGACGCCGGGAGTCCGAAGGAGAATCCGATGCGGCCGTACGAGAGCCGGGCTTCGTTGGTGAGAGTGGGGCTGAATACGTGAGTCTCGACGATGCCCGAGTTGTAAGCGACGCCATTTTGGTTCGAGTCGAAACCAGGAAGCTGACCGGTGAAATTAAACACGTCAAAAGGAGCCAGGAACGACGTCCGGATCATGTGAAGGCGCAAAGTATCCTTCGTGCTCATCACATAGTCACCAGTGAGATCGAGTTCGGGCGAGTTGCTGTCGGCCCCGAGGTTGCGCTGGACCGTTCCCATTTCAACGGTTCCGCGGTCAACTCCGGTGGTTTGGTCCGGGCCCAAGGCGATTCCGGGTAGTTTGTTATTGGGATTGATGGTTCCGACAAGGCTGCCCCAGGCGGTCATGAGGTTCGTCAGACGAGGATCTGAGGGGAGTGCGCTCAGCGTGGCAAGACCGTTGGTGGTCGGAATGGAGAGAACCGCGAGGTTTGCGGAGGAGCGGTAGTTGTCCCACTGATAGGAGCCGAACGCAAACAGCTTGTTGTGGAAGATGGGACCGCCGATGGCAAAGCCGGGCATATTCTCGCGGTACTTTGTTACCTGGGTCACGTTGTTGAAGTGGTCGGACTTGTCAACGGCGTCAAGCGAGTTGTTTTGCAAGCGCTCGTAAACCGAACCGTGGAACTGGTTGGTGCCGGACTTGAGGATCAGGTTTGAGATGGAGCCGCCGCCGTGGCCGAATTCCGCAGTGTAGCTGTTGGTCAGGACGCTGGTCTCCTGATAGGCGGGAGTATTCTCTGGTTGCAGGCCCTGGCCGCCGATGCCGGCGTCGTTATTATCCTGGCCTTCAATTAGGAAGTTGTTGGCACGGGAGCGGCCGCCACCAACTTCAAAGTTGACGCCGTTACTCATGCCGCCTTGGGTGGAAGGACTCACGCCGGGCAGCGTCAACGCGAGCTCATAAGGGCTGAGCGAGGCGGTGGGCAGATTCTGAATTTCGACCGGTGAGATGACATCCGACAATTGACCGTTATCTGTATTCACTGCGGCATTATTAGCGGACACTTCGACGATTTCAGTTGCCTGGCCAACCTTGAGAGCGATGTTCGCCGTCACGATTGTTGTTCCTGGCACAGTCAGGCTTTTCTGAACTGCTGTCTGATAACCTGGCGCCGACGTAGAGATATCGTACGTCCCGGGCATAACCGACTCAAGGCGGTAGCCGCCTTGTGAATCAGAGGTTGTGGAGCGGGATGCACTCGTTTCCATCGAAGTAGCCGTGATCTTTGCTCCGACTACGACGCCACCGGTCGAATCAGTCACTGTTCCAATGATGGTGCCATTTGAGGTCTGGGCTCCTGCGAGCGAGGCATAGATGAATGCAAAGAGAAAAAGTACTTTGAGGATGTTTTGTTTCATGGGAAGAACCGTCTCCTAACTACATGTCACGCTGAAATCAGTTTTAGTGTTGCCAGTTGTATTCGAGAGCTAACCGAGACATTGCTGCAATTCTCTTGCCATAAGGAAGTTGTTCTGTAGAATCAGCGTTTTGAGATTTTTGTCAACCATAAATCTATATCAAACTAAATATGGATATGGATTTTAATATATTTAGTCTTGATCTAACTATGAAAAAGGTACCCCTGGCATTCTCGCCGCCCAATGGCGCCTAGAGAGGGTCGATGGGAGTCTGTACATGCAAGCGGTGTGCGGTGGGGGATTTAAGGGATTTCTCCTTCAGCCGTAGCCCTCGCCAAACTCTTGTAGGGTGGCGATTTCTTGAGGAAATCGCCACTTGAGTGTGCTGGCTTCGGTGCACAGCAGACGCAGAATTGCTATAGCGGACCGGCGCAGGAAGTTATCGGGATGGCTCAGATGCGCATGGGCATGAGCACGTAGCGGTACTTGTACTCGGCGTCGGGATCTTCGGGGCGCATCTGGCCGGCCGACTGCGAATCCTTGAACTCGAGGCGGACTTCGCCCTCGTTACTGAGCGCTTTGAGGAAATCAAGAATGTAGCCTGAATTGAACCCCACGACAATCGCGTCTCCGGAGTACGGCGTGTCGATGGTGTCCTCGCTCTCGCCGGATTCGGTGGAGCTGGAGCTGATCTTGAGCTCGTTGCCTTCCAGGCGCAGACGGATGGCTCCCGACCGCTCGTCGGCAAACTGAGCCACGCGCTGGATAGCCGCCGAAAGCTCGGTGGAGCGGACCACGGCGAACTTGGTGTTGTCGCGCGGCATGACCGCCTCAAAGTTGGGGAACTGGCCGGAGAGCTTGCGCGTGCTCAGGGTGCGATAGCCCACGCGGAAAAACAGCGTGTGCTCATCGTCGGCGAAGTCCACCTTCTCGGCATCGGAGGTGGTCAGCAACTGGTAAAGCTCCTGCAGCGCCTTGCGGGGTATCAGCACGCGCTTTTCGCCGCTGATGCCTTCAAGAGTCTCGTTGGGCTTCTCGACGTACGAGAGCCGGTGGCCGTCGGTGGCGACCATGGCGAGGGACTCGGCCTTGAGCACCAGCAGCGCGCCGTTGAGGGTGTAGCGCGACTCTTCATTGGAGATGGCGAAGATGGTGCGGATGATCAGCGTCTTCAGCGCGAGCGTGGGAATGCTGGTGGCTGCGACCGCGGGGAACTCAGGCACCTGGGGATAATTGGCGCGCGCCATGCCCACCATCTTGGTGTTGGAACGGCCGGAGCGGATCTGGACCCAGTGGTTCTCAAGCAGCTTGATGGAGATGTCCCCTTCGGGAAGCAGCTTGATGTAGTCGTAGAGCTTGCGCGCGGGAATGGTGCACGAACCGGCCTTTTTGACCTTGGCCGGGGCGCTGGTGCGAATTGCCTGATCGAGGTCGGTCGCGGTGATGGTCACCCGATCTCCGTCCGCCTCGATGAGAAAGTTCGACAGAATCGGAATGGTGGTCTTGCGCTCCACCACGCTCTGCGTCGCGGTGAGCTCCTTGACCAGGTCCTGGCGGCTTACGGTAATCTCCATCGCTGCCCCCTGCGTGGCTGGCTTCTCTACTTCACTTTCAACGATCGGCATTGAGTCACCCTCGCTTGAAGCCTACTTCTGGCACTGGCCACACTCTACAACACATTGCCGACCTGCGGAAGTGGCTGTCTTTTCTTCACTCTTGATTGTATTCATCTCCGGAGCCGCATGACCGTGGAAAACAGGGATTCAACTCTGGATTCCTGGGTTCCTACCCGCCAGACCGGCCAATTCCACCGGCTCACCCCACCGATCGCGGCCTGGTTTGCACGAGCCTGGATCGGTTGCGCGCTGGGGGAGTTTGCAGTGCGACGGGTAGGGAGGAAAAGCATAAGTAATAAATAAAAGAGCTAGTAGTACCCGTAGTTCATGCCGGAAAAGTGGAAATCGAAGCGAACTGCCTTTACCCCAGCAACTTGACGATGCGGCTCCTTTTCTAAATCGAGGCTGTGCAATTGAGGACTCTTGGAAATATGGCATGAAAAATGGATAGCCTGACCCCTCTTTCCCACGACTCCCACAGGTGCTTGAAAAAGGCCTGTGCAAAGCGGATGGGTTGTGTGAAAAGAGCGTTCCCGAGCGCATGGATCAAGGGGTTCGGAATGTCCTGTCCTGCACAGGGGACGCACACTCCACAGCTTCCACAGGCGCGCATCGCGAGCAGGAAAACGTGGTCGAATCGCATCTGATTCCCGACGCTGATCGGCAGTGTTTTGTCTTCCCATTCCAGAACCACGGCCGCACAGTTTGCTTTCAAAAGAAATAAGTTTTGTTGCGCCAGGCCCTAAGCTTGCATTGAAGAAGGAGCACAGGCGATGACCATCGATGTGAGCCGTCTGGAAGATCAGCTCCTGCACATGTCGGAGGAGGGCGCGCCGGGACGCGAGTTCTGTGAGGCAATCTCAGAGCTGGCCAACAGCGGGCGCTTTGCACAGTTGCGCGATGTGCTGCCTGCAATCGTCTACGACGAGCTTTGGGCGCGCTATCAGAAAGATCCCGCCGGCTTTGTGGCCGGATGGCGGATGCTGGCCCACGAGATGCGGCAGGGCTTCATCCAGCACGCGCGTCAAAGGCTTACCTCACTGACACGATTGCAGCAAGCGGGCGAGAGTGCCTACACCCCTGCATGGAAGGAGATTCAGCGGGCTCTCGATTCACAGCAGAACGACCTGCTGCGCACCGCGTTTGCGTTGGAGTTGCTGGAGCTTGTGGAACCAGCCGTGGTGCGCGCCACCCATCTGCGCGAGTGCGAAGTGGCAGCGCCCAGTTCAGAGGAGGCCGACCGCTATCTCGACGAAGCCACGCGCTGCTATTTCTTTGGGTTGTTTACAGCCTGCGCCGTCATGTGCCGCTCAGTGCTTGAGGAAGCCATCCGCCAGAAGCTGCCCGTGTCGCTTGGCCGCCTGGTGATGAGCCGCTACCGCAATGTCGCTACGCTGGGGAATCTGCTGCACGAGGTCAATAACAACCTGCTGCTTACGGGCATCGATCCAGGGTTTCCGCGGCTGGCCAACCAGGTGAACGATACCGGCAAAAAGGCGGTTCATCAGGGCCTGCTGTCAGAAGATGAGGCGCGCAACTGCCTGCAGAACGCGCGGGAGGCGCTGCAGTTGCTGCTGGGCCGATGAGCGCTGGATTCCGATCACCGATCCCTGGTCTTCTATACTGTTCTTTCCATGTCCTACGCCGCAGCCATCGAACAACTCAACGCCATGGTGCCCGAACTCTACACCGGTTCGGGACAGCCGAGGCGGAAGTTTTCTCTCGACGAGATTCGCCTGCTGCTGGCTGCGCTGGGCGATCCGCATCGCCGCTTTCCCTCCGTGCTGATTGCCGGAACCAACGGCAAAGGATCGACGGCCTCCACGCTCGCGTCGATTCTCACCGCTTCCGGACTGCGCACCGGGCTCTATACATCGCCGCACCTGGCGCGGGTGAATGAGCGCATTCGTGTGGGACCCGTGGAGATTGGCGACGACGCCTTTGCCGCGCTCTACTTCCGCGTGCACGATGCGGCGCAGCAGCTTGTTCTCGATGGGAGTTTGCCGCAATTACCCAGCTTCTTTGAAATCCTCACCGCGCAGGCGCTGCTCTACTTTGCCGAGGCCAGGGTGGATATTGCGGTGCTTGAAGTGGGGATGGGAGGGCGTTTGGACGCGACCAACATCGTCGATCCGCTGCTCTCGGTGATTACGGATATTTCGCTCGATCACACCGAGTGGCTGGGTTCGACCATCGGCGCCATCGCCCGCGAAAAGGCCGGCATTCTGCGCCGCGACGGGACACTGATTACGCTGCCGCAGCACCCGGAGGCCAACCAGGCCCTGGGTGAAGTGGCGGCAGAGCTGAATGTGCGCGGAGTGAGCGCTGTTGCCTACATGCCGACCATCGAGACGGGGGCTGCCGGCTCGTATCGCATTGAGGCGCTCGGCGCGGAGATCGAGGTCGACTCGCCGCTGACTGGAGCGCACCAGCATCGCAACCTGGCCCTGGCCGTGGCCGCGGCTGCGGAGCTGGCGACGACGCACGGCTTTCCAGTGACCCCCGCGGCCATCGCCGAAGGAATTCACCAGACCCGCTGGCCGGCGCGCCTGGAACACATCCTGAAGGATGGGGTCGAATGGATTCTGGATGTGGCTCACAATCCTGCGGGGGCCTGGGCTTTGCGCGCGGGATTGAATGCTCTGAAGGACGAACGTCCGCGGACTCTCATTTTCAGTTGCCTGCGCGACAAGCCCGTTGTGGAGATGGCGCAGATTCTGTTTCCGATCTTTGACCAGGTGATCCTGGCTCCGATTCATTCTGCGCGGGCTGCGGCCATTCCGGATTTGCTGGCCGCGGCGCAATCGACGGGCACACCTGCCGTGGCAGCCGATTCCGTCGCACAGGCGATGCAAGTTGCTGTATCAAAAAGAGATAATGGAATTGTTGTCATCTCTGGATCGGTATACCTGGTGGGTGAGGCACGATCGCTTCTGTTGGCGGATCGGAGCACACCATCGTGAGCCCGCGGCCCAATCCTCTGCCCCGGCTTCATCGCTGGCGCACGAATGTCGTCCAGATCCCCTTTCTGACGGTGGTCACGGTGGTTTGCGCGTCGTGCTCGCTGCTGGTGTCATTATTCGACAAAAGTGGGCGAATTCAGCACCGCATTGCACGCCTATGGGCACGAATTCTGGTTTGGGGGGCGGGGTGCTCACTGCAGATTCGCGGCGCGGAGAATCTGCGCAAGAGCCCGGTGGCCGTCTACGCCTCCAACCATACCTCGTACATGGATACGCCGGTCATCTTCGCTTCGCTGCCCTTCCAGTTTCGCATCCTGGCGAAGAAGGAACTTTGGCCTATCGCATTCATAGGATGGTACTTGGATAGATCCGGACAGATTCCGATCGACACCAATAACCCCCGCGCAACGCTTTCAAGCCTGGGGATCGCGGTCAAGGCGCTGCGCGCGGGAATGCCGCTCTTTGTCTTTCCCGAGGGAGGCCGGACTCCGACCGGCGAGCTGCAGAACTTTCTGTCAGGCGCGGCGTACCTGGCGATTCGCGCCCAGGTTCCGCTGGTTCCCATTGCGCTGAGCGGGGTGTACGATCTGCTGCCGATTCATACGCGGCACTTATACCCAAGTCAGTTGACGCTGACCGTGGGCGAGCCGATTGAGACGACGGGCATGACGCCGCGGCAAACCGAGGAGTTGACCGCGAAGCTGCGGGAGGCAATCCAGCAGTTGCGCGGGAAGCCGGCGGCGACGGAAGCGGCGACTGTTGTGTCCCTGGCGTAGATGCGGAGGATCGCGTCGATCTTCTGTCTCCAGGTTGTTTCGCGCTGCGGGTGGCTGGGCTTACACTGATTCCTGTCTATGCCCGTACACATCGCGATCCCCGAGCCCACGTCGACCGATACAGCCTACAATCAGCGGTCACTGCCTTACTATCTTTCTGCGCTGCACTCAGCCGGCGCCACGCCGATTGTGGTGCCGCTGCATGAGCGCCAGGACCGCGTGGCGAGGGTATTGGCCGGGGTGAAGGGGGTACTGCTTCCGGGCAGCCCGCATGATGTTGACCCACAAAGATTTGGCGAAGACCGGATTCCGGAGTGCGCCGCGGACGACCCCGGCCGCACGGCTGTGGACGAGCTTCTGCTGCAGGATGCCTTCAATCTGTACAAGCCGATTTTGGGGATTTGCTACGGAATCCAGAACCTGAACGTCTGGCGGAACGGCTCACTGATTCAGCATCTTGCGACGCAGGTCAACCATAGCCCGGAGGATGGGATCGCAGCGGCGCACGCGGTCCGGATCGCCGCGGGGTCGAGGCTTGCCGCGCTCCTGCCGCCGGGGCATCCGCTTGAGGAGAGGGTGAATTCGAGCCATCATCAGGCCATTGCAACGCTGGGAGACAATCTCCTGGTGAGCGCGGTTTCCCCCGAAGATGGGGTGATTGAGGCGGTTGAGGTGGATTCGCCGGAGCATTTTGTGGTGGCGGTCCAGTGGCATCCGGAGCGCACCTACACGCACAGTGCGTTCTCGCGTGCGCTTTTCAGGGCGTTTGTTCGTGCGGCCGAGGGCTGGACGCCGCGGCGGATTGAGGCTTCAATCGCTACGCAGATCGAGGCATGACGGCCGGAATGGAAATGGAATCCACTATCGAGCGGCTGAATGCGCTGCTGGCCGGCGCTTCTCTCGAGCCGCTGGATGCGGAGCTCGCAGGACGGGTCGCAGACTACCTGGCGCTGCTGATGAAGTGGAACGCGCACATGAACTTGACCGCGATCCGGGATGAAGAGGGGATTCTCGCACGCCATTTTGTGGAATCGATTGCCTGCGCGCGGGCGCTGCCGGCGGGGATCAGGACGCTGCTTGACTTCGGATCGGGCGCGGGGTTTCCCGGTGTGCCGATCGCGCTCTGCCGTCCTGAGATTCAAGTGACGCTGGCCGAGTCGCAGGGAAAGAAGGCGGCGTTCTTGCAGGAAGCGGGGCGCGTTCTGGAACTTCGGTGCCAGGTGTACGGGCAGCGGGCGGAGGAGTTGGTTGCGCGGTTCGATTGTGTGACGCTGCGCGCGGTGGACCGGATGGAGCGGGCGGTTGCCTCGGCGGCGGGGTTGGTTGGCGTCGGCGGCTTGCTGGTGTTGATGACGACCAGCGATGAGATTGCAAGCCTACAACGCGCAGCGGGAGCAGGTTTTATCTGGTTGGAGCTGCAGGCGCTGCCCGGAGGCGTGAGTCGCATATTAGCCTTGGGAAGGCGCGAATCAGGACAGCCTTTGGCCTGAGGGTAGCCCCTGGAAAGCTCTCAGAGGCCGGATTGTTCCACGTGGAACATTCTGGGAGTTCGGCCCAAAATGGAAATTGTTCCACGTGGAACAATTCCAGCTCTTCCCAAAATGGGCATTATTCAAATTGGGACTCTCACCTGAATTTGGCTGTTTTTCGTCCCCAAAATACGGGAGTTTTCCACCACGCGATCTTTTCGGGGCTGCTCCCAGCGCCATGAAAGTAGTTGCCTGCAAACCTTTTCCCATCAGGCTCTTGCCTCGCTTGGCTCTTGATCCTCCGCGGCGGCTTTCCACAGCTTGTACCCGTTCTCCACATCGCAATCGCCTACCCTATTTCCGCTCTTCCCGGTACTCTTGATTCCCATGGGAAAGATACTCGGCGTTGTCAATCAAAAGGGCGGAGTCGGCAAAACTACGACGGCCATTAATCTTGCTGCCTGCCTGGCGATTGAGGGGCTCAAGATCCTGCTGGTCGACTGCGACCCCCAGGCCAACGCCACTTCGGGGCTCGGATTTCAGCGCGACGACAATCGTCACTCCATCTATGACGTGCTGATGGGCGATTCACCCGCGCTCCAGGTCATCCTGCAAACCAGCATCGAGCTGCTCTTCCTCTTACCCGGCTCCAAGAACCTGACCGGCGCCAATGTGGAGTTGGCCAGCGCCGAAGACCGCGCCCTCCGCCTGCGCAATGCCCTCGAGCCCATCCAGGAGCGGTTCGATCTGATCATTCTGGACTGCCCGCCGGCCCTCGACCTGCTGACCCTGAATGCTCTGGTGGCCTCCAACACGCTGATCGTCCCCATGCAGGCCGAGTACTTCGCCCTGGAGGGTGTCTCCGAAATCATCTCCAACCTGGAACGGGTTCGCGCCGCCTTCAATCCCGACCTCATCATTGAGGGCGTGTTGCTGACCATGTATGACGACCGCACGAATCTTGCCCAGCAGGTGACCGAAACCCTGCGCGAGTACTTCCAGGAACGGCTGTTCTGCACTGTGATTCCCCGCAATGTGCGGCTGGCCGAAGCGCCCAGCCACGGCAAGCCGGTGGTGCTTTACGACCCCAAGTCACGTGGTTCCGAGGCCTACTTTGAGCTGGCGGGCGAGTACCTGGCGCGCAACCACATTGAAAGTCCGCGCGCCGCCGCGCGGAAAAAGGTAGCGCCGGCGCCCGTAGCGCATAAAGAGGTCAAGTTCTGGCCGTATTCGTGATCGCCTACTGAGTGCAGCATGACGGACCGGCCAGATTTCCCGCAGAAAGATTGATCAAGAACGTCACGGTTTTGTACGTTAAAGGATTTTTAATCATGAGCATAGCCGCAGTTGATCCCAAAAGGCGCGCCCTTGGCAAAGGGCTTGATTCTCTTCTTCCGCGGGTGCAGGCGCCCGCACCCACTGCAGAAGCGGAGGGCGGCAAGCCGCGCGAGATTCCTCTGGACCAGATCGACCGCAACCCGTTCCAGACGCGCTCCCAGATGAACGAGGACCAGTTGGGCGAACTGGCCGCTTCCATCAGCTCCAACGGTGTGGTGCAGCCCATCCTGGTGAGGCCGCTGGCCAATGGGCGCTTCCAGCTCATTGCCGGTGAGCGGCGCTGGCGAGCCTCGGCGCTGGCGGGCAAGGCGACCATCCCGGCGATTCTGCGGCAGGTCTCCGACGAGCAGGCGATGGAGATCACCATCGTCGAAAACCTGCAGCGCGCCGATCTGAACCCCATGGAACAGGCACGCGCCTTCGAGAGGCTTTCGCGCGAGTTTCACATGACCCAGGAGCAGATGGCGGTGCGCACCGGAAAAGATCGCGCAACCGTAGCCAACTTCCTTCGTTTGTTGCGTTTACCTGCCACAGTGCAGAGCCGCGTCGAGTCTGGAGAGCTGAGTTTTGGTCACGCGCGGACGCTGCTGGCTTTTGAACACGCGGAGGAGATGGAGAAGGCGGCACAGCGGATCATCGGACTTTCGCTTTCTGTTCGCCAAACAGAGACGTATGTGCAGGGGCTGCTGCATCCGGAACGAGCAGCCAAGAAAGACGCCAAGCCCGAGCTGCCGGTCGATCCCAACATTCGCGAGGTGCAGGAGCGGCTGCAGCGCGCTCTCGGGCTCAAGGTTTCGATTGAAGACCGCAACGGCCGCGGCAAAGTGATCATCGAATACGCGAAGCTGGAAGACTTCGATTCCCTGCTGGAGCAACTGGCGGGCGAGTAGGGGTTCTTGGTTACGGCATTGCGATGAGCGCGGCCATTGTCTCGATGCCGTCCCACAGGTTCTTGAGGCGCAGATTCTCATTGGCGGCGTGCTGATTGTCGTCGTGATTGGCAATCGGGATGGTGATGGTGTGCGTGTTGGCGGCGTGCTCCATCACCTCAAGCGGAACCGTGCCGCCCATGGTGGGAACCAGAATCACATCGCCGCGCGCGCTCTTGACGGCTTGAATCACATCGGCGGCAATGGGCAGGTCCATTGGCGTGCGTGATGCGGGTTCCGTCTGGTCCGCCTGGATGAACGCAACCTTCGCGTGGTTCAGAAGCTCCTCGCGGGTCGGCTCCTTATCGGTAACAAAGTAGCCCTGCGAGCGGACGTAGTCGATGACCCGCTGCTGCTGCGATTTGCCGTCGATGCCCACCACCAGGCGCAGATCCAGGTCGACGGTTGCCGAGTGCGGAATCGAATTGGTGGCGTGCGCGCCGGTCTGTCCTGAAGAGATGCCGTTGATGTTCAGCGTGGGTTCGTTGAGCAGTTCGAGCAGATGCTTGCCGCCGCCATCGGCGTGGCCCAGTTCAAATTCCTTGCGCAGCATTTCGTCGTTCACCGGTGCCGACGCGAGGGCCTGCCGCTCGATGGGACCGAGCGGAACGATTCCGTCGTAGAAGTGGGGGATCAGAACGTGTCCGTCCGCATCTTTCATGCCGGCGAGCAACTGCACCAGCATCATCGCCGGGTTGGGAGCCCAGTTGCCATAGTGGCCGCTGTGGAGCGGGTGCGCAGGGCCGTAGACAACGATCTGCAAGTGAGCGTCGCCGCGCGCGCCGAAGACGACGGTCTGCTGCCTCGTCTGGTCCACGGGACCGTCGCATACCAGCCACAGGTCGCCCTCAATCAGGCTGCGGTTGGCCATGAGCATCTGCTCCAGGTGGCCGGAACCGGCTTCCTCTTCGCCCTCCCAGACAAATCGGACGTTTTCCTTGAGGGGAATGTGGGCGGCCTGCAACGCGCTCAACGCCTGCAGTTGCGCAAAGATGGCGGCTTTGTCGTCGCCGGCGCCGCGCGCGTAGATTCTGGGCTCGCCATCGACCTGCTTGATCACGGGGGTGAAGGGAGCGCCGGTGTCCCATTCACTGGGTGTGACGGGCTGGCCGTCGTAGTGCGCATAGAAAACGATGGTGCGCGTGGCGCCGGGGGTGCGGAACTCGCCCCAGACCAGCGGTGGAACGGAGGTGGGCAGGCCGGGCGCGGTGAGCAACTGCGCGTTGGCGCCGCGGGCCTTGAGCTGGGCGAGCAGGAACTCGGCATTCTTGCGCAGGCTGGCCGGATCGGCGGCGATGTTGGGAATGGAGAGGAAGTCGGCGAACTGCTGCGTCAGCTCAGTCTGGTGCGCGGCCGTGTAGCTGTGCGCTGCCTGTGCAGGCGTGGTCTGCGCGTGGATTCCTGTGAGGGGAGCAAGAATCAGGGTCGAAAGCAGGGAGTTTCGGACGAAACGCATGACGCAAATCTAGCATGCAGGCGCGTTCAAGGGTCTTCAAAACGAAGATGTGTTTCACCCTGATGGAACCCCTTACGGTGTGCGCGAGATTGAGAACATCCGTAAACTGACTGGCGTAAAGCAGGCGATCCACGCGCGGTCGCTCGTTTGCCGGTGCGGTAAGCTGTCCGGTATTCTCGGGCAGAGCCACCCATAGCAATTCCGGTTCGGGGAGTACGATCCAAAGCATGTCCACGCTTCCGATGCGCGTTGTATTTGGGCTGACCCTTTCAGTCTGCGCTGCGGGAGCCTGCGTTCAGGCGCCGGCGGAGGATTGTACGGGTCCGGCAGGACTTGAGGCGCATCGCACAGTCGATGGATACACAGCGCTGGGGAACTGGTTCAGCCAGAATCATCAATCGACGTGCGCGGTGCAGGCGTTTCAGTCTGCGCTGGCGATCGACGCGGGGTCGGGCAACGCGCTCGACGGGCTGGCAAGGACGCTGATTGCAATGGGCGACGCGCAGGGCGCGATCCGGCTGCTGCACAGTGTCCAACGCGACGAAGTGACGACGGTTGACCTGGCCGTTGCCTATCGAAAGGCCCAGATGTTCGAGGAAGCCGCAGAGGTATTGCGGGAGGCGCTGAAGACCTATCCATCCTCAGACAGCGTGACGGGAGCGCTGGTCTCGCTTGAGGCGCACCAATCGCACTACGCCGTGGCGCAGTCGCTGGCCGGGGAACTCGCAAAACAAAAACCGAATGACCTGGAAGCGCAGCGCATTTACTTCCGCACACTGGTAGTGACAGGCGACAACGATGCAGCCGCGCCGCTGGGCCGCAAGCTGCTGGCGATTGCCCCGAAGGACGCCGACCTGCTGAATCTCAACGGCTTTCTTGAGCGCAAGGCGGGCGACTACGCCTCGGCGCGCAAACACCTTGAAGAGGCGGTTCAAGTCAATCCCAGCGACATGAACTCGCGCGTGAATCTTGGACTTGTTTTGGCGCAACTTCACGAGGCCGCGGCGGCCAAGGTGCAGCTTGAGAAGGCGGTGGAGTTGGGCGCAACGGAAGCGCAAGTTCGTATCGAGCTGGCCAAGGTTTTGCGCGCGCTGGGCGAGAACGACGAGGCGCAGAAGCAGCTCAAGCTCTATCAGCAGAAACTGAAAGACGATGACGACCAGGAGCAGGCGGTGCTGAAGGCGACCGAGGCCGCGCAGGCTGCGAAGGAGGGCGACAATCGCAAGGCCGCCGTACTTTATCGCGAGGCCGCCGCTCTTGAACCGGCTGACGCGGGGATAGCGTACAGACTTTCGGTGGTGCTGGGCAACCTGGGCGACACGGCGGGTCAGCGTGCGGCGCTGCAGCAGGCGATCAAGGCCGATCCGAAATTTATCCTGGCGCAGTACGATCTGGGCTACATGGACTTTCAGGGCGGCGAAGACGCTGCGGCCGAAGAGCATTTTCGCTTTGTAGTCCAGATCGCGCCGGACAACGTGCGGGCGTGGCTTTCGTTGGCAGCGACTCTGGCTACCGAAGGCAAAGTGGCGGAAGCGCAGCAAGCCGTGGCCAGCGCACTCAAGATCGATCCGAATCATGCGGGCGCACTCGAATTGAGCCGGAAGCTGGCTGCGGCGCAAGCCCGGCAATAGAGATTGCACGCGCTGGCGGGGATGCCGGCCAGAGATGGACGACGGGATGAACGACGAAGCGAACGACAAACCGAGCGGAATCTGCGAACCCGGAACGCACCGTGAATGGACGCGGCGCGATTTGCTGCGCACCATGCCTGCCGCGGTGGCTCCCGCGCTGCTTCCTGCAAATCTCCGCGCAGCACTTCCATCCGCGAAACCCGCAGCGCCATTTTCCCGCTTTGTGGATGTGGCTCACGCCGCGGGCCTCACGGCCACCATGGTCTACGGCGAGCAGGAGAGCTTCACGTACATCGTCGAATCGATGGGAACCGGCTGCGCGTTCTTCGACTACGACAACGACGGATGGATGGACATCTTTATCCCAGGCGGGCGAAGGCTTGAGAACACGCCGCCCGACGCCGGTAACCGGCTCTACAAGAACAACCGCGACGGCACGTTTACTGGCGTAACGGCCAAGGCCGGCCTGCTCGGCTCCGGCTGGGCGCAGGGCGTGTGCGTGGGCGACTACAACAACGATGGCTTCGAGGATCTTTTCCTTACTTATTACGGGCAAAACATCCTCTACAGAAACAACGGCGACGGGACGTTTACAGATGTAACGGCTAAGGCCGGGCTGCTGTACCCCACTACGCGCTACAGCACCGGTTGCACCTTTATCGATTACAACCGCGATGGGCACCTTGACCTGTTTGTCTCAAATTACCTGGAGATCGACCTCGGGAATGCGCCGAAGCCTTCAATGGCCGTGCCCAACTGCAACTACGAGGGCGTGCCGGTGATGTGCGGACCCGAGGGATTGCCCAAGGCGCGCAACTTTCTCTATCGCAACAACGGCGACGGGACCTTTACCGACGTTTCTGTGGAATCGGGGATCGCCGCCTGCCGCGGATCCTACGGGCTGACCGCTTTGGGCATCGATGCCGACGAGGACGGCTGGCCGGATCTCTTTGTGGCCTGCGATTCGACGCCCTCGTTTCTGCTGATGAACAACCACGACGGCACCTTTCGCGAGGAGGCGCTGTTTCGCGGGCTGGCGCTCAGCGGCGAGGGCCGCAAGATGGGCGGCATGGGCGCCTGCGCGGGCGATTACAACCTGGACGGGCACACCGATTTGGTCAAGACGCACTACTACAACCAGGCCACCGGGCTCTACCGCAACGACGGCCATGGCAACTACGACGATGTGACGATTGAGGCGGGCCTGAACAAAGAGACGCGCTACGTCTGCTTCGGCGTCGGCTTAGTCGACTTTGACAACGACGGCTATCCGGATCTGTTTGTGACCTCCGGCAGCGTCTACCCTGAAGTCGCCAAGGTCTCGCCGCGCTTTCCGGCGCGCAGTCCGAATCTGCTGTTCCGCAATCGGGGGGACGGCACCTTCGTCGAGCTGGGGCCGGAGGCAGGACCGGGCATCACCACACCCCATTGCGGCCGCGGCGCCGCTTTTGGCGACTTTGACAACGACGGCGACATGGACGTGCTGATCATGAACGTGAATGAGCCGCCCAGCCTGCTGCGCAACGACGCGCCAACGGGCAATCACTGGCTGAAGATTCGCCTGGAAGGCACCAAGAGCAACCGCAGCGCCATCGGTGCACGGGTGCTGGTGCGCTACGGCGGCAAGGTGCAGGTGCAGGAGCAGATGAGCGGGACCAGCTTCATCTGCTCCAACGACCCACGGTTGCATTTCGGGCTCGGCGCTGCAACCACGGCCGACATTGAGGTTCACTGGCCGGCCGGACTCGTTGAGAACCACAAAGGTATAGCCGCCAACCAGCTTCTGACCCTCCGTGAGGGGGTTGGACAGGTCAAGGGCCGGGCATTCCGGAAGCAGGGTTGACCTTCCCCAAAAGGGTTCCGGCTGCCCCGGAAGTGTCATTGACCCGCCAGATAGGTTACTTTAGATTACTTTTGTGCCTATAGGTTGAGTACCAAACACTAAGAGTTAGAGGGCACGATCCGGCCAAGGCCGCCTTGAGGATTCAGAGGGCGCAGCGGTTCGGTTGAAGGAGAACAGATGATCGTCATTCTGCTTCCAATTACGACAATCGCCTTTGTGGCGCTTTACCTCATCCACTGGCAGAGGGGGGTAGGCCAGCGCAATGACCAGTCGTGGGACGCGCTGGTGGCGCGGTTGCAGCCGGACTGGATTGCCGGTCCGCTGGGCGCGGCAGCCGTCACCAGCGTAGCCGCGGACGCCACGCCGCAGGAGCGGTGGCAGTGCATTCAGGGCGCGAGGGGTTTGTGGACCATGTACCAGAACGCCAGCGTGATGATGGAGCTGGCCGATTTTGCCGCCCGCAACTCGGAGTCGGTGGACCGCTTGCTTCTGGAATCCCTGCGCAGCGACGCGATTCAGATCCGGCTCTGCGTGGTGACTGCGCTGGTGCGGTACGCCTTCAACCAGGTCAATGAAGGCATCTGCGTGAACGCCTTCCGTGCCGCGGCAATGTACAGCGGCATGACCGCGCGGATGCAGGCGCTTCTTGAGGCGAACAGTGGCGCCATGGCGCCCGCGCTTTCCGCCGCCATGCAGTGTTAGCACACTTAACTCCCTCCTCCAGGGAAAAGCCCCGGCATGTGCCGGGGCTTCTTTTGGTGGTGGCTCAATTCCGAGGCGCGGAATGGGCCGCGCGCATATTCCGGTTCGTGAATTTCCCAGGGCGCTGTGTGCCTGAAGCCTTCCATATTCCGATCCGGTAAGATAGCAAGTGAGGGCCTGCACACATGGAAGAATCCCAGATCTATTCCCGGTTGGGTGATATATTCCAGGACGTTTTCGATGAAGATTCAATTGAATTGACGCCCAGCCTGTCAGCGAAGGACGTTGACGGATGGGATAGCCTGACCCATATACGTTTGATCCTGACAATCGAAAGGGCATTCAAGATCAAGTTCTCCACTTCGGAGATCGGCAAACTTGAGAATGTGGGCGATCTTGTGAAGCTGATTCAACTGCGCACTTAGAAACTCGTTGAAAAAGGCTGCAATCGAGTGCAATCGGCGTGCAAGACATCCCGCAGGGGCTAAAGCCCAGTTGATTTGATTGGCCTTATCGGCACGACTAAAGTCGTGCCCTGTTACAAAGCCGTCGGGGACCGGTTTTTTCAACAAGCTCTTAGAACGGCAAAACCGGGCGACCGCTTGGCCTTATTCTAGAAAAAAAGGGACGGTATTTTGCCAATGAACCAGCTTTATGCAGAACTGCAATGGCTGCCGCGGGCGCCCGAGGAGTTTTCTGCCAGGTTAAAGGTTTTGGGGAATGCGGCCGGGCCGCTGGGGCGCGAGATCCAGGCGCTGGCCTTGCATGCCCTTGAACTGAACCAGTTGACCAAGCTGGCCCGGACGATTGGCAAAGTGCGCGCAGAGGCCGATTCAGGCGGCAAGTCTCTTGACCCGCTGGCGCCGTTCCGGCTGGCCGTGTTGAGCAATTCAACCATCGACATGATTGTGCCTGCGCTGGTGGGAAGCGCCGCGCGGCATGGCATTGCGCTTGAAGTCATCCAGCCATCGTACGACCAGGTGGCGCAGGAAGCTCTCACTCCCGATTCGACGGTGAATCGCTCAAAGCCCGATGCGGTGCTGCTTGCGCTCGACTATCGCGCTTTGCCGCTGAAGCTCTCTCTGGGAGACGCCGAAGCGGCCTCAGCGACCGTGCAGGGCGTGATCGGCTATCTGCAGACGCTTCGCAATGGCATCAAGGCCAATTCGAATGCGGTTTGCATCTTTCAAACCTTCGCACCGCCGGTGGAAACGCTTTTCGGCAGCCTGGACCGCGCGCTGCCGGGGACGCTGAGAAGCCTGATCGAAGGCATCAACCGCGAGTTGGCCGAGTACGTTCTGGGTTCCGGCGATGTGCTGCTCGACGTGGCCGGGCTTGCGGAAACGGTAGGCCTTGCCGATTGGCACAACACGCAGTTGTGGAACATGGGCAAGTTCTCCTTTTCCGACGAATTGATTCCGCTGTACGGCGACCACGTGGGGCGAACCATCGCTGCCATCCGCGGCAAGAGCCGCAAGACTCTGATTCTGGATCTGGACAATACGGTGTGGGGCGGCGTGATTGGGGACGATGGGTTGGAGGGCATCAAGGTGGCGCAGGGCGATGCGCAGGGCGAGGCTCACCTGGCGGTGCAGCGGCTTGCGCTGGATCTTCGCAAGCGCGGAATCGTGCTGGCCGTGTCGTCAAAAAACACCGACGAGGTGGCGCGGGAGCCGTTTGAAAAGCATCCTGAAATGCTTCTCAAGCTGGAGCACATCGCGGTTTTTCAGGCCAACTGGAACGATAAAGCCACCAACATTCAGGCCATCGCGGAGGAGTTGTCGCTGGGACTGGATGCAATGGTGTTTCTCGACGACAACCCCGTGGAACGCGGCCTGGTGCGCAAGCTGCTTCCGCAGGTGGCCGTGCCGGAGTTGCCGGAGGAGCCTGCATACTACGCCAGAACGCTCGCCGCGGCAGGCTATTTTGAGGCGGTGGCTTTTGCCGGCGAGGACCTGAAGCGGGCCGGCTTCTACCAGGACAACGCCAAGCGCGCGAGCCTGCAAAAGCAGGTAGGCGGCGTGGATGCTTACCTGGCCTCGTTGGACATGACCATCACGTTTCAGCCGTTCGATGCGACGGGGAGAGCGCGGGTCGTCCAGCTCATCAACAAGTCCAACCAGTACAACCTGACGACGCGGCGATACACCGATCCGGAAGTGGCGGAAGCGGAGAACGCCCCCGGCGTGTTCACACTGCAGGTGAGGCTGGCTGATATTTTCGGCGACAACGGCATGATCAGCGTGGTGATTTGCCGGCCCGGCGAAGAAGGAGTCTGGGATATCGACACCTGGCTGATGAGCTGCCGTGTGCTGGGACGCAAAGTGGAACACATGGTGCTGCGCGAAGTATTGGAGCATGCGCGGGCAGCCGGTATTCATAAGCTCACAGGCGCCTACATCCCCACTGAACGGAATAAACTGGTGATCGACCACTATGCAAAGCTCGGCTTTGCGAAAGTCCGTGAGGAAGAGTCTGGGCTCACGCGCTGGGAACTCATCGTAGAAGGTGCGCAGCCAGAGAGCGCGCCCATGAAGATTGTTTCAACTCGTCTTCCCTAAACCAAGGAGTAAAGACTGGATGCATCCATCCACGGATGAGAGCCCCGAGAACATGAACGAAGCGAAACTACCTCGGCGAGACTGGATCCTGCTGCCGCTGCTCGGCTTGTTGACGATTTGCACCCTTGCAGGTTCATTGGAGTTGATCGCGAGCCGAGTGTATACCGAGTCGCGACCGTTTATTCCAGCCTGCATGGAGCCTCCCGGGCCGGAGGGGCGTGCCCGTGCGATCCCGAACCATGTTTGCTGGGACAAGAAATTCGAAAGTCAGTGGGTTGAATACAGGTTCAACGGCTGCGGACATCGAGCGGGGATGGAGTGCGCACCGAAGGCACCGGGAACTTACCGGATCGTTCTGATCGGTTCCTCAATTGCGATGGGTAATCTGGTGCCTCGGGAGAAAACATTTGCTGCGTTGCTGCCAGTGGAACTCACCCAGCTGACCGGGCGCAAGATTGATCTTTACAACGAGAGCATGGTGGCGACAACTCCGCAAGTTGTAGCCCAGCGAATGAATGAAGTACTGGCGGCCAAACCGGATTTGATCCTCCTGGCGCTTACGCCATTTGATATTGCGCACGAAACTCCGCACACCGGGCCGCCCAATGCACCGATTGAATCAGGCTCTTTTCTTTCAAACGCACGACTTCGCATTCGAACTACCCTCGCCTCGGAGTCTTTTCTCAATGCAGCGCATGATCTTTGGGAACGTGGGACAGAGAAATTCGGAGAGACCGCCTCAGGCGCACTGTTGCTTCACGTCTTGAATCAGAGTCGGAGTCAATATGTGAAGAGCAGCCTGTCCGGGCGGGACGCGGAATTTATGCGCGTGCCGACAGGAGCAGATTGGGAAGATTACCTGCGACAATTTGACGCCGACTCTGCTGAAATAGTGCGGCAAGCCAAGGATGCGGACGTCCCTTTGGTAGTCACTTTGGTGCCTGCTCCCGCGCAGGCGGCATTGATCTCTCTGGGCGAGTGGCCAAAGGGCTTTGACCCCTACAAACTGAACGACCATCTGCGCGCAACCATAACGAATCAGGGTGAGATCTATAGCGATATACTGCCGGATTACCGCGGCATCGCCAACCCCGAGCGGGCGTACTTCCTCTTGGATGGTCACCCCAATCCGGAAGGACACGCGATCATTGCTCGATCCCTGGCCAAAGAACTTACCGGTGGCGCCATTCCTGCGCTCAAGGCGATTCCCTCGCAACAGACCGTCCTTGAGAGGAATCGGTAGGCGTGAATCGATATTCTTTTCAGAAGGGGCAAGCGATCGCGTGATGGAATCGAACACCAGCGATTTGGGGAATACACCGCGGCCAAAGCTCCCGCGTCGCGATTGGGTGATGCTGCCTTTGATCGGCTTGCTCACGTTCTGCCTGCTTGCGGCATGTTCCCACCTGATTGCGCGAAGCGAGTTGAGCACTTCACAAACAAGCTTCTCTGATTGCCTGGTCGCGAACGACACCACAACCGGTGTGCGGGCAATTCCCAACAGCGTGTGTTGGGTAAAGGCCGGTGAATCGAAACTCATTGAATACAAATTCAACAACTGCGGGATGCGCGCGGACTTTGAATGCGCACCCAAAGTTCCGGGCACATTCAGGATTGCAGCGATAGGTTCGTCTTATACGCTGGGAGACCAGGTGAACAACCAGGATGCCTTCGCGAGCCGTCTACCTGTG
>Ga0302268_1000072_pt1 | contig 59198 bp, 67 predicted proteins | sample III_Bog_E2_1_FD_194554 | JGI IMG/M metagenome (GOLD analysis project Ga0302268, IMG submission 194554) | Peat permafrost microbial communities from Stordalen Mire near Abisko, Sweden - III_Bog_E2_1 | ecosystem: Environmental > Terrestrial > Soil > Wetlands > Peat | place: Sweden: Abisko... | reverse complement strand
ATAACGAGCCAATGTCCCAACGGCATTTTCTGTTCTACCAAGCATTTTGGCAAGTTCTTTTGTAGACATCGAGGAATAATTGTCAGAAAGCAATTTCCGTTCTTCTTCAGTATATGCGTCATGATTTCTGCTATATCCCAAACGTTGAATCTTCAATTTTACAGATGCTTCCGTTCTGTCAAGATAACTCGCTATTTCCATCAACGATTTATCTTTGTAGTTGGCGGATATATATTCGATTTCTTGCGTGTTCCAGCTCTTCTTTATCATGATTTTAGTATGACAGAAAACAGAATTTTGCGTACCACCCAAATAAAATAACAGCGCAAAAAGAAAACGGGCGCTGTAAAAGCGCCCGTTGTTAAGTTGTTTATTATCAATGTTTTACGAAATATCGCCAACATTGATGATACGAACCCATTTCCGAGGAGCATACATTACCAAAGTTCCATACAGCAATATCATCCAACGAATAGCCGGGCCGATAACAGCGAGGTCCATCTTCATAAGCGGTGCAAGCTGCTTGAAAGCGAGGACTTCGTTATCCATTTGACCAAGGTAGCAAGTGCTAACCACAGTCATATAGAGGCCTGTATCGGTGTATGTCGTTGTTGCGGAGGCAGTAACAGAAGCAGCTGCAACCGAGAACAGGTAGTAGAACGAACCTGTAGACGACACATCACAAGCATAAACGTTGAAGTAATCGGGCACCAAACCGCTCATCGAAGCAGGGTTGGTAATGGTCAACAGTGAAGAGTTTCCAGCGGAAACGTCACCAGATGAAACCACCAAACCAGATGAAGCAGCAGTAGCTGCAGACTCACCAAAGCGGTTAACAGCGGTCGCCTTGTAGTAACGAGTCCCAGGATTCTTCCATGCGCCAATCTGTGCAGAGTTGTAAGCGGTGGAAGCAGGAGAGATAGAAGCAGGTGTTTGAGGAGCGTTAGCCGAAGTTGCTGCACTCGGTGCCAAACCAGTAGCCTTACGGTTCTTGGTAAGGAATACATCAGACAGAATGTCGATGTTACCGAACTGTGAAGCGAACGTGTTGATCACGCTACCAGCAGCATATCCACCGGACGCTGTTGGGAGCAATGCACGCTCTTTCGGGAAGAAGGTCTTGGAGAAGTCGCTAGCCACCTTGTAGGGGGTGTAGAGACATGATGCACGACCAAACTGCTCGGCAATCAGCTCGCAAGCGTCTTCCAGAATACCTTCAGTTAACGACCCACCCTTGGCGTCGATAATCATCGTAGGATCGATCTGTGCTTCCAGACCAGCCCACTCGATGCCTTCCTTTCCGCCCGACACATTGCTGTATCCAGCAGTCAGAGTGTTGTTGCCCCAGAACAGCGAACGCTCAATTTGCTGTAGAAGCCAAAGAATGCCGTTCTTGTTCTCCAGTGCAACCACATCACCGTGAGCGCTGCGAACCATCGTCATAACATGGGAAACCACACGTGTGGTGCCCAAGAACTTGACAAGTGCAACCTTACGGCTGTAGTTGCTATCCTGTGTTTCAGGCATCACTGCCTCAGGAATGAAGGCGTTGCTGTTATCGCCATAGGCGGTAAGCTGGTTATATTCCTCAACGGTGTTGAATGCTGGCATCTTGGGGAGATTCTTCCACAGACGAATATTCTGTTCTGTGAACGATAGAACCTTTAATGAGCTTTCGAGCGATTCCACACGGAACGCTCCACCGCCTGCTTGGTCGGTAACCCCGTAGTTGTACCCAGCTGACAAAGCCTTCTGCAAGTCGGGAACATCTCTTGATTCACCGTAACCGTTAATACCACGAAAGTCTAAAGCCATGTTATCCTCCAAAAAATCAGCAGTGATTAAGCTACTGGCAATCCAACCAACTCACGAAGCTCGGGGCGAACAAAACCGGAAGCATCAGCTGAAAGTACATCAGCCACTGTTACGCTCTTGTTACCACTTTCCATGAGAGTTGTAAGCTTTGCAGCAATATCGCTCTTCTTAAGTTCTGTTCCCTCTTTACCACCGAAGCTCTTCTCAACAACGCTGACATCGGATTTACGCTGCCCAGCAGGTGTCGTACCGAAAGATTCAACCTTTTCAGTCAAGCCCTTTAGCAAAATACCAACTTGCTGCATAGCCTTTGCAAGCGCCACATTGAATTCGCCTTGACCAGCCTGACGTGCCAACGACTTCTCAACACGAGCTGACAAACCATCTGTTGATTCCGAAACTGCATACACAAAATCACGAAGATAGTCGGAAATGTCGATGGCCTTCGAAACAGCTTCTGAATTCTCGGCTAGCGTATCGGCAAATGATTTCTTTGTCTTCTTTTTCTTGCTAGCTGATTTGAACTCAGGCTCTCGGGCCTCTTCCTCTTCCTCTTCCTCTTCTGGACGTGACCTCCGACGAGGAGCAAACTCCTGCTCTTCCTCTTCTTCCTGTTCTGGAAGGGGGAATCCCTTCTTGGCAACTTCCTCAACGCCCTTCTTGGTCTTGGGCTGCTCTTCTGTTTCGCCCTCGCCATGTTGGCCGTATTTCTTCTGCAGTTCCTTGGCGTCTTCAGCAACTTCTTTAGCCGTACGCTTGTCGGTATCGTTTTCCTTTGCAGGAGCTGGACGAACACCCTTAGAAACATTCTCGAGAACAGCTAAGCTCTTATCGAGACTCTCGAAGCTAAGACCAGCAGCCGACTTTGATGTGCAAGCTGAGCAAGCAGCGCCATTTGTTTGAGTACCGCATTCGCCACAAAATTTCATATTAGTTCTCCCACAGCTAAGGCTGTATTAGATTTTTTTTACTACGCTTTACTTCTTAACCTTTTGAGCTAAACCTGATATATCTCCGTCATTCTTCACCATCAATAAGAGTATCCGGTCGGCTTGAGCCTCAGGGATACCACGATTAACGAGAAAGTCTAGTGCATCACGAAGCGTAACGTATGTTTGACCACCGTTAGCACGTGCTGTATCAAACTCAACCTTAGTAGTCTTCAGGTCGGGAGCAATCACCTTCCCATAAGACAAATCTTTTTGCTGACCTTCTAATGATTCCACCCTTAATGCTGAACCACCTGTTTGGTCAGTTACACCGAAAGCATATCCAGTAACCAAAGCCTTTTCGATACAGCTATCATCACAATATGAATGGCCGTCTTCTACCATATACATATTTCCTTTGATGATGATTTCCTTACACACATCACAAGCTTCAGTACTATCAGCAGCACATATGAGCGCTTTCTTAATCAGCTTGTTTTTATCCAAAAACTTGTGATTGATACCGAATCCATCAAGATACTTCTTACATTTGTCTTTACCCTTTGCACCAGTCTTTGGATCATCAGCAAATATTCTTGAACCAATCGTTTCCAACGTCCCCTTAGCATTAGGAAGTGCATGAAGAACAGCAAATGCGCCTGTGTCTCCATCGCCAGAAACAGATACTTGATGCTTCTTATCCTTGTCTTCGTAGGTAACACTATGAAGTGGCATCTTCTTATCCCCAAGCTTTATTTCTCCACCGTGAGAATGAATTGTTGTCCACTTCGTACTTTTTTCAAACCATCCATTATCAATCGATGAAATAGACTTTGTTATGGGAGAAATTGGCATTTTTGGAGCTTTCAAAGAACTGTCTAGTGCTCCGACATGTGTTCCAGTCGTAACATCACCACTAGGATGAATATGAGTAAATCCAGTATGTGATATGTGTAACATGCCTTTCTCTGGAGATGCAAAACTGGTCACAGTTTTGTGAGTATTCATCCCTAAAGGTTTCATTCCATGTCCGTTCTTTATACCATTATGGATACCAGAATCTATTCCTTGGTTTACATGGCTGTAATTTTGTTTATTTTCACCATAATGACCAATCTTGAAATCGTTGACTCTGGGATCGTATGAAGATATCTTCGGTTCAATCTCAATACCCTTTTCTAAATCCGTATCAATCGATTTCTTAGCAGTAGTTGGTCTATGTACACCATTCACTATTGGTCCAATTTCTTTGTGGTTCTTGTCGGAGTCTGCCTCGGCGTGTGAGTGCATTGTCTTATTCTCTTCATGCCCTTGCTCATCGCCTTTCAGCGCTTTACCTTCTTCTATATCCGGAACGATTGCTTGGTCTTCTTTAGGAAGTTTGAATGTGCTTTTTTTACCTTTAATCACAACATCGCCGTTTTGATTAACTTCGATTGTGAATAGTGGTTCTGATTCGACGCCTTTCTTAGCCAGCGGAACATCATCTAATTGCTTTTCCATATCCTGCTTCGGCTTCTTATCACTCAACGCTCTCTTGGTTTCGTCTAATGCATCCTTCTCTTCCACATCGATTTGATTAACCACAGGAGACTTTGTCGCCTCTTCTGTTCTTTCTAAAACATTGTCGGCTTTCTTCTCTTCACCTTCCGGCTTAGTATCTGTATCTGGTTTCTGCGTAGTCTTGGTTTGAGTTACGTCAGCAGCAACTCCTTTGTTAATAGCTTCTTCGTTTTCGCCAAACACAAGAACCTCATCATACTTCTGTGAAGCAAACGATTTTGCAATATCCAAGAACGTGTTCGGATTGATGGGTGATGCTGTGATGGCGATATCTTTAATCCAAGCCTTGGTGATGATTGTGTGGTCGCTGGCATCACGAGATAACACCTTACCCTCTACAGAGAATCCCAATTTACGGGCATCTCCAGCTTTCTTTAATCCCTCAGCCAAATCCCAAATTCCATTCGCTCTCGGTGTATCAAGCAGGAATCCCTTCGTCCACAACCCTTTAGATGTGATACGTGCTTCTGTTGGGATACCGACTTTACCTGACGTTTCTTTTGCATGATCATCATTGAAGTATCCGCGCTTCAAGAAATAGCTTAATTCCAAACCATCCTGTTTAATCTTCTCGCCTTGTAAGTCTTTGTGGTCTGTACTAGCAATACCTTCGATCCAGCGCTTGCCATCTTCGCCTTTAGCTAGATTAGCTTCGTACCAGAATTCGAATGTACCGTCTTGTTTGATCGCGTTCGCCATTATATCCTCACAAACAAAAAAGGGAGAAAACATATACGGGCAGTTGTGCCGTACGTTTTCTCCCTATAGCCACAAACTTAAGCAGCAGAGTCTCAATTGTCTTGAATTAAGAATATCAATCGAATGCGTCTAGCTGCAAGCTGCAAAAAATGATGATTTTGGTATTCTGGCGCTATTTTACGCTACTAAAGTGTATCGTTATTGCTATTTATCGCACTGTGTTGCATGTTTAATGTTTTTTATTAGACATTTCTACAATGAATCTTGGGCGTTCTGTAGATGATTTACGAACTTCGTTGCCAAGTTCGATGACAAATCCAGCACCTTTAGCACGAAATTCAAGAGGTAGACTGTTGAATCCTCGACACATATTACACTGAACGATAGCCGTATCACTACCTTCCCATCGAATACTCTTACTGCGCAGTTTCACCGTCTGACCATAAGATTTTAATAACGGAGCACCACAAGTACAGTTGATTACCATAATTTCCTATAATGCATCCTCGAAGTGATTAGCTAATCGTTCTAGCTTGTGCTTCAAAGCAGAGCTCAATGGTCTCTTCGAAAGCTCGTCAACTGTCTTAAACATCCCAGACGTCTTTCGTTCTGCCGTTCCACTCAAACGAGTGGGTTTTACATCCGGCGATGTAAACACTGATTCCAATCCTTCATCCATATAACCAAGTTCTTTGATAATCACCTTGCATGTGAACAAAACCTGTCTAAGTCTGGCAATCTCACCATCTTCAAAAGAATTAATAGTATCGACTATCTTAATTATCACTGGAAGAATGAAGTTAAATGGTTCTTCGTTGGTTCCGTGATTAACGTATAACGGTGTTATTTTTTGTTTCTTCGACGTCTTATATTCCTTCGGTAGTCTACGTCTAGCTGTAGGTGTTTTAACACGCACATCAGTACTCCTTCCGGGAGAAACACGTTTATGACGCTGTTTTTCATTGGAGTATGGATTAATCCAAACTAGCTTACCACCCCTATGTTCGAAATATCCCTTCACGTTCCCCTTTTCGAACGTAATGATGGGGATAATGTCTTTATTCTGTTCCATCGACACTGACTCTCAAGCTATCTAAAAAGCTCTTATCGTCTGATGTTAGCAGCTCTTTAAACTCTTTCTGTTTTCTCGACGTCTTAATAACGTGAGAAAATTTAGGTCTCTTGTTGGTGTATCGTCTGTTAGACGTTGCAACGTTTTCAACTTTCAAATCTTGTGGGTCGAACATCAAATTAAATTCTACGTTGTTGCATGTGATAGCTATGCAATTTGTTTCTTCTGGTAAACCATCTGGAAAGACAGCCTTAATGAACGAAGTTACATTCTTTTTATATTGTTGGCTTTCCATATTTTAGCTCCGTAAACACACTAAAAGCAGCGATGATTAGTCGCTGCTTTTAGTTTTGGATTAGTAAATTCCAAGTGGTTGTCCAGTTCCGCCAAGTGGGTTATTCCAGCACTGAATTTCATCTTGGTCGGTGATGCCAAAATTGCTTAGTGGTGCAGCATAATCGTTTCTTACACCGCCAGTCAGAGTTCCACCAGAAGCTGTTACTGTAACGCCGGTTCCAGTAGCAGTCAATGTCAGGTTGAATCCACCTGTTGACGTAAGAGTGATTACAGCGGAAGCGGCAACAGCCTTAACACCAACATTGGCAGTATTAATTGCAGCGGCTAACGATGCTGCAATACCGTTCAAGTTTGTATCACCAGCTTGAGTTGTGTAGCTGACGAGAACTCCGCCGATTGTTGCAGTCAACACGACGCCAGCGGCGAATGTTCCGCCGACAGTCAGTGTTCCAGTAGCATTAGTAGCACCAGAGAAAGTTACAATCGAGTTAGTTACAGAAGTGATAAGGAACGTTGCACCTGTTCCGTGTCCACCAGTTGCAGGTACACCAGTAATACCCGGAAGTTGGGTAACTCCGTTAACGATGGATTGTCCAGTATATCCACCAGCATCAGTCGTCTTGTAGTTTGTACCGTTAGTGGTCTGTGTGAATGTTGCAATTGTGCCAGCCACACCATTAACAGTGGCGATAGAAGCCACAGTGACGGTTGCATTGTCGGTATTTGTATAGGCTGCACCGTCGTAGTTCTTATCAAGTGCCGTTGGAGACTGATTCAGCGTCAGAACATCACCTATCTGATATCCACTTCCAGCGAAACCGAGAGCGACACCACCAGCAGATATCGGGCCGGTAGGACTGACCACGGTTAGATTGGAAATTGCTGATTCAACTGGAAGAACTGGGTTGGGCTGAGCACCAACTTTATTAGTAAGTCCAAATCCTTGAAACAGTCTTGCACCAGTCTTGTCAAATGCCTCACGAGCGAAATCCGTAAGCGTAGCGGTATCAGAGATGATAATCGACTGTCTCTTGATACCCGGAATTGTTAAATAAAGCTGCATATTGAAATCCTCCAAATCTTGTGAGGGTGCATCTCAAAGGACGGTCGTGTATTACACGAACAATACCCCTCACTCGCATTATCACTTGTGATAGGTAGAAAGGCAACTAAATTGACTCGTCAGATGCTTCTAGAGCCTCTTTACCTGTTTTATGTTCATCATTAACATGTAGTTCAGCCCATGTTGGTTGTGGTGTCAAACTGTCTTTAATTTCCTTATAAAGTTGCTCATCTAGGCTATGAAAGGTAAACATATTTCTTGCTTCATCAGATTGAATAGGGCGAACTACATATATTGTTCCAGAATCAGACCGCAAAATTACACGTTTCTTGGCTTTTTCGATCATGAAATCATATAGGGTGAATGATCTGATTGGCTCATACGGGAGTTCTGAAGACGGCTTTAGAAGAACGTAATGCACATCTGACAGTTCCGGAACAACCACCATTACAGCGATTGCTCCGACTTCTTCTTGCGCATTGAAGAGTAGCTCAGCGCCAACTTCTGATTCAATCAATTGATCTAATGCTGTCTGCAATTTTTCTAAATTCATCTACATAACCAGCCTTACACGCCTAAAAAGGTAGTGTGATTAAGCATGTGGGGTTTGTGTTTCTTTATTACTGCCTTAAGCTTCTTCTTGAAGGTTGATGTTCCCTTTGGTCCCAACAGCCATTTGTAAAGACTAATACGGTTTTTAAAGTTCAACTCATGAACATGTGAACCATTCTTAACATAATCCATAGCACCTATACGGTTCTCAGTTTTAGTGTATCCGCTATATCCACTGCCTGCTTCAAACGTCGCACCGTAATTGTCATTGGAATAGGCTAGGGTGTCGGTACGAGCTAGCAGCTCGGGGCGGAATATAAACCCATTAGAACTTCCGCTGCTAGCGTTTTCTAATTCTTGTCCTTTTGGAACACATTTACTACCGTTCTGCAGATTATTAAATACGTATGCTGCACCACCGCTAGATTGATCTGTGGTGGAACTCATACCATCAACCTTGAATCCCATCTGGTGCCTAGCCTCAGTGGATAGCATACCCAAATTAACCATGTTTGTTACAGCATCAATATCAGAATCATTACTACCAGTAATACCGTGCGACGTTATTGGAACTGTATCCGACTCTTGGAGATGGTCAAGAACCCAAGGATTCAAGAAATAATGATATCCAGTGTTATCATCCCACTGCGGCATTGGGTTGTAATTCTTCAATTCATCTGGAGACTTTCCGTATACCTCTGTAGCTAGTTCTTTTAGCGCCTTTATTTTGTCGGGGCCATTCTCCATAGCTGTTACTTTTTTCCATTTTTTTGCATTAGAGACGTCTCCCTTATTATGAAAAATGGAGCGAGTGAGGTACAAACACTCAATATCATCATGATTGGATAAGCGGTGATCTAATCCCATATCCTTAAGGGTGTGACGGAGTTGATGCATAGATTCGAGATTACCATCCCACTTGTGCATGTCAATCATCAAAGAACCCTGTTGGCTTCTATAGTTGTTCTGCCCGTGCAGCTGTGTTGAATAATGTGGGTAGTAACGAACCTCAATGTTCCCCGGCAAACTCTTGCTAAACATTGTTCCGTAGTTTGCTTGTTCTTTGTATGTGGCCTTCTTCTCGCCTTTCGTCCTAATTAAACCACCCGTAGCAGGGTCGTATTCAAACTTCGGGAACGAAGCCCAAGGCTTATTGGTTTTGGATACACTGGTAGACTTAACATCATATCCGTCTTTTCCTGCCCACTTGCCGTACATCTTAGAAGCAGTTTTACCGCCGGTCTTTACTGCTTGCATTACATGTGTTGCAATCTGGTGATAATGGTTGGCAACGTCTAGAGAAAGAGCGATAGGGTTATTGAAGTTGTCTTTATTGATGTTGGTCGACTGAAACTTCATAGCCAAATCACCAATATCAAGCAACGGTTCATTCGGGTCGAACTTATCGAGCCCTTGGAACATTTTGGCGAATTCGTTCATCTTGGTTTCGTTTGGATTCCCATCTGGGTTCTTTCCACCGTTCTTACAGTGATTATTAACTGTTTTGGCTGCAGAAATTACAATATCGCCAGCTGTGTCTTTAGGCAACGGTCCAAGCTGGTGTATGTATTCAACTTGTTGGTCTACGACCGTGTCGAACCAACCCAATATTTTCGCTTCCGAACCTGCGAGAACCTTACCAGATGCTGTTAATCCCTTATTACCGTCTTTCCAATCATAGGTAGTGAACAACATGTTCATATCTTCAATGTCGCCGCCGCCGAGCATGATCGCCTTACCACTTGCCTTTGCATCTACAACATGGGCATGGAATGTAGCATCGATATTCTGGAATGCATCCGGTTGGTGTGTTTCGGATGCCGGAAGTTCTTCTTGTTCTGCTTGGCTATAAGAACCGTGTTTGGCATCGTATTCAGTGGCAATACCAGCCGATGCATATAGCTTTTTGAAATCCTTGAGCAGGTCTTCTTTACGCTGAACACCGAGGTTAACAAAATCATGCTGTTTGTTACCCCAAGCTGCAGAATGAGCTGCGTACGGGAATAACATCTTAGTCCATGCCAACGGAGTAAGATTCTTCATGTTATGTTCGATGAAGTTCTGGACAGGTGCCCAATCCAGCTTGATATCACCAGCTTTAGCAGCTTCTAACATCAGGTTGTAAATCTGAGCTAACTTTTTATGATTAACGTTTGGGTCGTACGTTAAATCAAGCTTATCTTGTTTGTAAAACTTGAAAGCTTGTCCCTTATCAACACCAATAATTTTGCCATCGTTCAAAACAACAAACTGCTCTTGGTGAGCATCGTTGTTTCCGAGGAGCCAATCCACTACATGTTCTTGTTGAAAGCGTTCAATAATTTCTTTCGGTACACTTGCCCAACCCTTCTTGATAAGGTGTCCAATATCTTTATGCTTAACATTTGGCATAACGCGCTGTACAGAACCTACAGCGTTACTACCAGCATAATGACCACCTGAGCCGGATGGAATTTTAACAGTAATCGGTTTCGAACCAAATTCGGCTGTGGGGAGGCCTGTAGCTTGAGCAACTTTACAAGCGATGATATCAGCCCATGCACGTTGAGGTTCTTCAGCCAGATACGGCTTGAACAGGTATTGATGACCATCGCCCGGGTCGAGAATGTATTTTGTATGAATACCGCCAAACCCAAAATTATCGGCAGTTCCCATAACCTTGAATTTTTTGGGGTCGGAGAACAGGTTGGCAATGTCGTCTTCATCGATAGATTCAGGCGCTGGCGTCGGTGTTTTCTTTGCTTCAGGATTAATCTTGTCTTCAGGGATTGTAAATGATGGTCCAGTTTTCTTTGGCGCAGCTGGCTTATCCTTCGGTGGTGGAGGAACCATTTGCGCTGCTGGCGCTGGAACGGCAGGTTGCGGGTACTTAAAAATCTGGTCGGTTGTATCGTGAATAACAGAACCGTGAACATTGGCAACTTCTGTATAGTTAAGATCAGCTCCCCATACATTCTTCTGTGGTTTAGGTACAGAAGGTGTAGAACCAGTTTCCTTCTTAATCTCAGCCATCAAGCTGTCTAATTCATCTTCATCGATTTTTTCATCAGTGGTTTGAAGTGGGAAGCTATTTTTATACCATGCTTCCGGCATGATGAATGGTTCTTTCTTCGACTTCTTTTTGTGGTACTTGGGGAACGGAACATCCGGTGCTCCCTGTTCCTTCAATGTTTTCAAATCATTAAGAAGGTTTTGCATCGCCTTATAATGAGTTCCATCACTATATCCACTAGCGCTAACCTGTTCCACAAGCAACTTGAACGGTACGACAGCTATGGGGTTTAGGCTTTCTAATAGCGCTTTCTGTTCCTTAGTCATATCCGACTTATTCTTCGGATAAGTACCATCTGCATTAACGAACTGATCTTTATTGTTCTGAAATGCAAATATTTCACTCGTACGCTGCAATTTGAACCACAAGTGTTGAAGATCGTAAAACTGTCCCAGCTGCACGTCGTTCAAATGCTTGTAGTGTACTGGCTGGCCTTTTTCGTCTGTGTTGTGATCTTCTTTCTCGTCTTGACGATTCTCTGCATCACCCTTGCGAATGTGCATCAAACTCTTGGGTTTGTAAGACTCTACTTTTCCGTTCTGTAGCTGCACGTTAATGAGTAGTCCGGCGTGACTAACGTCGTCTCGAATACCAACAACAACTCCAACTAGGAATTGTTGATCGTGCATATGGGAATAACGAACAAAAACTTGGTCGCCGTATTGATACGATGTGTAGTGTTCGTTAACACTAGATAATGGCTGGCCGGGTTTCATAACCTTCGGATGGATGCCAAGATGTCCAGTCGAAGCCGGTGTTAATCCGTTTTCTTTGTAATACTGTTCCGTCAATTCTTCAGGCTTCTTGGTCACCTTGTTGTGGTACGAATCAACGTGAACCATTTTGCCATTCACAATTTTGTAATACGAATGAACGAAAGCCTTTTTCATCGGAAGGACGACGAAAGCCGCCTGCCCCAGAGGTGTATCGTGCAGGGTCGCTTTATCCATTTCCTTAATCTCGTTTGGACTGTAAATGTCGAATTGGTTGGATTTTATCATTAGACATTACGAGGTGCGTGGAACTGCACCCACCCTCTCGTTGGCTTTAAGCCATAATTGTTCGTATAGTGTGTTTACAAGGTGTGGTTGGCAATCATCCTTGTATTCTATTTTTCCATCCTTCACATCCAAATGATGGTCGTTCTTTGCCAGTTTCTCGAATTCCCGTTTAAAGGCTTCAGGATTGTTTTTTTCTCCGTCTTCGCCATGGCTTACATCCAGTTTGTTCAAGAGCATATGATGATTAACGGCGTTAACGGCAGACCGCAAAAACGACATGTATTTATCGCCTTTCTTGCCTTTATAATTATCTTGGATGTGTTGGGTTAGCAAGGTGTGAAATTTTAACGGATGCTCGTGTTGATAATCGGGGGTAAACCCTTTTATACCAACTAACCCTGCAATATGTATACCATGTATCATATATTTACCCCTTAAATATAAACTTCACACCTTCATTTTTTTTGTCTATAAACACAAACGATTTATATCCCATATCATCTTCTTGCTCTTTTTCAAGTTTAGCAATTTGTTCAGCTGGAGTTAATTCTTTAGGATCGGTTTCCTCAGGATTCGATTCTTCGTCGAATATGAGCGGCTCTGGTTCTTCAACTCCAACTGCTTTTTGTTTTTCATGATACCATTGTTTAACTTTTTTCCGCCATGCTTGTTTGGCCGCTTCTTCTGTCTCTATATCACCGCCAATATGGCTATTCCAATCAATAGAATCTGGAGGTGTGTGATAAAAAAGACCGTGCATAAAATCAATCTTTCTTTCACCCTTACGTCTTAATGTACCCGGCCCGGCCAAACTTCCACCTCCACCGTAATGTCTATTCGAGTCGGCAATGAAGTCGAACATTTTTCTATCTTCATGAGATACATATGGATTGTCGTCAACAAGTGCATCTCCAAGTGCTTTCAGCGGATCGAAACCATCTGCTTCTCCAAGAACCTTCTTTGCGTTTTGGTCAAGCGTCTCTTCATCTACGTCGTTTTTTTTGTTAATTTTTGGCTTCTTTCTACGGATCAAAGAATTAAGTTCTTCAAATTCCTCTTCTCTAGATAGCACATCTTCACGAGTCTGAGGATTTACGTGATATTTGCTGAATTGAAGAGCGGTTATAACAACTTTATTCGCATTCATTCGTGCAACATTTTTGCTCGCCTCTTCCTCTGTTGCGCCGTTTTTCATTTCTTCTTTAATCTGTTCTTGCGACGGTTCAACCAAACCTACAATAAATTTCCATTTACGCTGTGCAGTATCTCCTTTAGCTCCAGTTTTTGCAGCGTGTAACCACTTAGGTATATCATCGTGATTGGCTCCGTTTTTCTTCGAAAATTGTTTTATAAGTTCTTCTAAACGGTTTGTAAAATCGCCATCTTCTACGTATTTAATCATCCTATCGTTGGCTACATGGACTAATCCATTGGGATTCCCGTCTGAACCAAACAACGTAGAGAACGATCCTTTTTGAACAAGCTTTTGCATTGCTGCGGCGTTAGGTGGTTGGTAGTCTTGATGATTCTTATTATATATTCCATCCAACACCTGGTCTTCTTTCCAATGATCCCCAATGTCTTGATCTTTTTCTTGTAGACCATCATCGAAACTTAACGCTTCTTCACCAGATTCTGGTGTTTCATCCTCAAGACTATTTTGTGTTTCATCACTATTTTCATATTCATCATCTTTATTGTAATCTTTAGACTGCTGTAAATCTGATACATCTAAATTTTCACCGTCATCTGTCTTGTGATCGGTGCTAACCGTTTTGATTCCTTTTTGTTGAGCAGCTAATTCTGCGAGTTTTTCTTCTTTTTTTGATATTTCGTCTTTTAATTCCTTATATTTGCCAATCCCAGGAAGTCCACTCTCAAGCTTTTTCAATTTGTCTTGAATCTGCTTAACATTATCCAAAGATGGGTTAAGTTCTGCCTCTATTGCATCTTTTTGGTCGAAAAGGTCATCCAACTTCAAGTCGAGCTTTGGGTCTGCCAGTTCTTGCATGGATTTTATATCTTTAGACATCTTGTATGTTTTAATTTTCAATTCTGTCAGAACATCGTTATACTTCTCCGGAAGCACTAACGATGTAATGCGCTTTTCAGCAAGATTTAAATTATGTTCCGTTTCGTCTTGGTCTTGGTCTTCGATTCCATCTACAGCTACCGTTAGTCTTTGGAGGATGTATCTAATTACATCTTTCTGACTTTTTGTAAGGTCTGTTGCTTTATCTAGCGTTTCAACTATATCGTAAACATCGCTTCCATTTTGCTGAGCGTTAGCCTTATGTTTCTGAATTTCTCCATCAATGTCTTCAGGTGTGAGACGAGAGATGTCGTGTTTCAACGCTTCAAACTTCGACCCAAGTTCATCCGCCTTCTTCGTATGTCCTAATAATTCTCCATGCGCAACATCGTATTGATCGTACGGATTCTGAGAAATCTCCTTTAATTTACCCATATTTACTAGTTGTTCTCTAAGTCCAATCATGGTTGGAGCTTCAGCTATCTTATTACCACTGTGATCAGAAATAGAATAAGTATAGCCACCATTCTGGTTTTGAACAAGCTGGTTAAAGACTGCTCCAATTCCAGTAGCAACGTCCTTCATATTCTGCATCGTTGTTACGTTATTTAGGTCTGGAACCTCATAAACACCTTCCTTCTGTACACCGGCTTGTTTCAGACCACCCACGCTCTCAATTTTATCCCTGAGGTCTTTCATTGTTGGAGCTTCAGCTATTTTATTACCACTGTGATCGGAAATAGAATAAGTGTAGCTACCGTCCTGGTTTTTAATCGGATCGTCGAGCACACCTCCAATTCCAACAGCCAATTTGTGAACATCAAGCTCCTCTTTTGCACTCTTGACTGATCTTGCTTTCACAGATTGCTTTTCATATTCTTTATGGCCTGTTAGCTCACCAAACTTCCTTTTTTCCAGCAAAACACGATTAGCCCAAGTATCAATCATCTGAAAGTCTGGTATCACACTTTCACGAGTATTCCAATCATATCCCTTGTGATATTCATGCGTATATGGAGTACTTTCTAGTTTCCCTTCTTCTTTGGCTTTTTCACCCTTCTCATTGAGTTGCAGACTTGGACCCATCTCTTGAATAATTTTTTCGACAACTTCCGGAATTTCGTGCTCTAATGTAAATCCAGAACCTTCTGTATTCATGAGTTTTTTTATTGCGGGGAGTTGTTTCACTCTTGCAAATACAATTTTGTTCAAATCTCTTCTAAGGACTTTATTTTCCTTTTCGTTGAAGTGTTTGAATGGGTTGGCTGATTCAGACACATGCTCTTCTTTTTCGTGATCAGGAAGTTTATGAAAATGGTGATGTTCTAAATATCTTTGCTTATGTACTCTTGGAAGCAGGTCTTTGAGTCCCATGTGTGCCTCATCCTTTTCAGAAGGCTCAGGAACAGGAGCTGATTCAATCTTCGGTGGTACTGAATGGTCCCAATCCGCAGGGACTTTTTGCCTGTTAGGTGCGTACTTCGAAAATAATTTAGGAGCCTTTACTTTCTTTTTAGCCGGTGTATTGACTGTGAATTTTTCCGGTGTGAATCCGTACTGTTCTTGTGGCCCACCATCTGGTGGCGATGATTGAGCTAAAGTATGTGGAACTGTAAGAATCTCTTTAGGAGCTACGGGAATCTCTTTAGGAGTTGTGGATGACGAATTATAAGGATGAGATGATTCCAAATCTGATTTTTTGACACTTTTAGTGTTTCTAAGAAAGTTATAATGGATTTCGTCCAACGTCATCACTTCAAATTTTGACATTTTCTTCCCCACAATCCGTCAATCGAACAGAACACAGCCCAACCTATATTTAAATCTATTTTTAGCTATATGTCTAGGAATATACAGACGGATTACTTTCTAATAGACACACGATATTCATGTCCAAATTTGGACATATCAGTCGCCTGTTGTCTACATATCGGAGAACAAAACCTCTCATCCTTATTCATCTCTCTTTTTTTACCACATATATTGCATGTCCTAACTACTAATTTCTTTTCATACAAGTTCTTTATCTTCACACTCATTTTGCTTTTCCTTGCCTAGCTGGTGGTTGCCCTTCTGGAGCCTTACCAACTTGGAGGCTTGGATGAGACGAAGCTCCACCTTGTACAAACTCGTTCGGGTCTCCGGGGTTATTGGGGTCTGGCTGTCCTTGTTCCCCACCTTGTCCAGCTTGAGCTTCCATTTGTTGGGCTTGTTGTTGCTGCGCTTGTTGCTGTAGTTTGTAGTTAACCACAACAGGGTTAAGTATTAGGTTCCCAATTTCTTCGTCATCGTACGGTTCTAATCCAGCCTCCTCACGAGTCTCATCTAAAGTCTTATAAGCTTGTACTTCAGACGCTCTGATATTAACCATCTCCTGCTCATCTTTCATATCAATGCCAGTGAATTCAAAATACAAATTTCTGTCAATTTGATGGAGGATGTGGTAATTCATCTGTTCTTCTATGAAGTTGAGAAGGTTTCGTAATCCTTTATCCCTAGAATGTTTTAATTTCGCCTCAGGAGATGTTTCAAACAATGGAGCAGACTCAGATGCACCGCGATAATCAAAGTTGATTTCGGCTGGATCAATCAAATAAACAGCTGTAACCATCTTTACGAGGTATTCAATCCAAGAATTGTACTCCATATCCCTATTATTGGAATGTAGGTTGATAAACTCGATGCCATCCTTGCTTGTCAAAACAGGGATTTTATGTGCGTTCGTAACATTTGAAGCGAGAGCGTGCCACTGTCTACGAAAAGATTCAAGCATCTCTTGTGGAACATTGGCACCTTTTATGTTTAAGAGTCCGTTAATCATACTTCCATTCGAGAAGAACCTGCGATTATATTCTTGGGCAAATAGGATGCTCGTAACCATATTGATAAGCATCTCTAGTTCACTATATCCATAACCATTCAACTTGATGGAGTTGCGAACATTTCTAATGCAGAACGCCAATTCGCGGTACGTATAGGTATGACGAACAACATTGTTGTAAATCTGCACGTATTTGATGAGGTCTCTACCATCATCCAAACCTTCCACGCTCTGCATACGAGGTTGAGCTACGCGAATTGTAGATGCGTCTACAGCCCAGAACTCACACGGTTTTCCATTCTTGGCAGGGACGATTTCAAAACAGTTATGGCTGATACATCCATTAGCTAAATAACTATGAGTTTTCTCAACTTCAAAGTTGTAAACGTCCAAATCTTCAACTTGCGAACATTTAACTTCATTTACTCGAATATAGAAATATTCGTCGTCTACCAAATAGGCCGAGCGTTCTTTGGTTGGTTCGGCAACTTCTAATCCGTTTTCTCTAGCCAATTCTCTATATTCTTTACCACTAATATTTCCTCTGTACTGGTCTAAACACGGAACACCATATCTATTAACCTTCAGTTCAGATTCTGCTAAATATATTCCCTCGGCGCTAAGTAGATGACGTAAGCCAACAAACAATTGTCTGGATGTTGTGTTTATCTTAGCTTTTGTTTTATATATCGTACCATCCCCGCTTAAATAGCCGCCAATAAAAGCCCTTCTAACTTTTCTAGAAGACAGCAGTATGGATAAAGGAACCATCTTGTTTTCTGAACCTTTTCCGCATAAGTCTTCTAACCAATCTCCAAAACCGCTACCGTTAGAATTAATAAATACGGTTATGGCGTTTCTTCCTTCAACTGGATCGACGTGAGATTTTAATCCTATTTTTTCAGCAAATTTTAGAGTAAAATCAGCCAATTCTGTTTCATCAGAATGAAAAGTCAACCTCACACTTCCATTTTGTTGATTCCCTTCCGCCACGTAGAGACCTAAGAATCTCCCAAATTCACTATCAATATGATGAGTTTTATCTCCAAATACAGCTTCAACATCTGATTCAGGCAGTTTTATGCGGGGGTAGGTTAAATACATTCCTGAAGAAATATTCTTAGCCTCTAACCATTCTGAGACGAATGGCTTACGACGAGTTCCAAGATAAGCCCACTTATCTTTAAGAACAAGAAGAGGGTGACCTTCTGTAGCCGTAATCTTCTGACCTCTAGATTTTATAGAGTAAAGATTCCCAGAATATTTGCGAGAATAAATTTGTTCTACCTTAGCTAATTCTCCATTATGGGAAAAAACTTGATGGCCGACCTTAACGTCTTGGATGTTTATAAACGCTCCAAACATTTCAATCCTAGTATTAGCCGGATGACATGCTTGGTCGTAAATAAGTGAATCACGAACAAAACGCTTCAAAAACTCAGCGAAATTGGGACGTCTTTCGCCAGAACGATATCTATCTGTATAACCAGTTTGGTAAAAAATATCTTCTAGCAGATCGAGACGTCCTCTTTCTTCCTTGGTTGGTTTCCTGTTAGCATCTTTAAAACGAATTTGGAATCCGAGTGAATTCTTTTTCCATCTCGCAGGTTGAGCGAAGCTACAAATTTGCGCTATACGAGTATTTATTATGGCGTTAACCTGCTCTGTCTTTTCCGACATAGCAGCCAAAACATCATACGTTAAGCTGGAATATCTTTCTTTATACTGGGTTTGACCAATCAAAGACAAAGGATCGAACAACATAGAACGAGGAGATATTGCACTCGGCGCGAGACCACCCAATTCGCTAGAACGCTGAGTTAGCTCGGCATTCACTTTTTCAGTAACCTGTTGGTCGAGAGACTTCCCATTCAGTCCTTGTCTCCAACCGGCGATAGCTTCACGAAATCCCATTATAACCCCTCGTCAACTACACTTTTATTAAGTTGCTCTACGCATTCGTTGTAGAACGATTTAAGAGCAACTTCATCATTATCTTTTACAAACTTCTTAAACCTATTGGCGTTAGTTCTGTATGGGAACAATCCAGCCTTATACATAATGTTTTCAATATATACCAAACGCTCTACCCATTGTTCTGCGCTGCTTACTTTGTCAGACTTGATCAAACTTAGATTATGAATTACAGGTTCTCTATGTATGGATTTAGAACTAGTGTCAGACTTGTTCAGATCGAAAACAAACATCGGTTTTGTTTCCATTCTGAAGTCGGTTGCAATAGTTGCAATTTTTTGGCCCATAGATTTGATTACGTCGTCAGTCAACGGCGCTGTGAAATCTTCCTGCATCGTAGATGCTGAAAATTCGTTGTTCTTGATTACGTCTTTGATGAGGCCTTTAAGTAATGCACGATTTCCAGTTTTACGAACATCTACAGGGATAGCCTTGTAGGTGGTCATAAAGGAATCTATGAATTCATCAAAGTACGCACCAAGAAGTTCTGTACACCGTGTCAAATCATTAGAGTTCACATCGTTATAGAACGATTTGCGTAAGGCGATACTAATATCTCTACGGGCTAGAATCTTCTCGGCTTCAATGAGTTTAACTAACGATTTCTCCGACCAGTTATCGTAATATTCATCGGCTTCTTGTTTTTCGGCCAAAAAGGCGTGATATGCGTTTATCAGCTTCAACCCGAAATTCGTTTTAGCCATACCCATATCCAGATATTTGCCCGACTTGCCAGATTGTTGGATGGCATGGTTGATATTCGCTATGTCGCTTTGAATATCCGGCGAATAAAACTGCGAATTCTCAAGAATATTATTACGTTTTTGTTGGAATCTTTTTACGGCTACATCAGCCATGTGATTAACACCATCTTGAACCGTTTTGTTATGCTCTTCTTTGGCTTTTACTTGTTGCTCATCTACTGGGTGTTCTATCTTAGAGACATATGGTTCAAACTCTTTTCCATCTACATCTGCCAACTTTTTTCCCTGTAGATTATAATCATCAATCGCCGATTTTAAGGCGTGTTTCATAGCCTTAATAGCCGGGTCTTGGATGTATTCTGAGGATGTACCACCACCAGCGTAAAATTTTTGTAAGTTCTTTTCAGCACCTACAATAGTATTGCGAAGGTCTCTAACTTTAAAATACAGCGCCTTATCTTTAGTAGCTGGTCCAGACGCTGCAGGAGACGTTGGTACTTGTAGCCCTTTTGTCCCTTCTTCTGACGGAACAGAAGCTTTTTCTTCTTGGTATTTATCAACCTCTTTGCCAAGTTGATCTATGTTGTTTTGTAGCACTTTGGTTTGCTTATGCATAGCTACACCATTCTTAACACTTTGTAGCTTTGCATAAGCCGTCTTCGATGGCATTTCTTCCTCAGATTCAGGTAATTCAACCTTGATTCCGCTCTCTTCCATAAGTTTGCCAAGCTTCTTCACAGCTTTTGCAGGATCGAGAGACATGCTTTGAACACCTTCGATTACTCGTTGAGCTTCAGTTCTCTTCTCTGGGTCTTCAATTTCACCAGCCTTTTCATATTGTTCCTTCAAAGTATCAAACTGGAACATCGGGTCGTCTACTCCAGTGTCATTGGCAAATCTGTGCATCTGATTGAATGTTTTGTTTACCCATTTGCTATCTGGGTCGGTTTCAAGATGTTGAGCCAACGTATCCGCTCTTTGCTCGTAGCTCGGGGTTAGAAGCTTTTTATCTTGGAGATGATTTCTCAATTCTTCTAAATGGTTCGCCATATCAATATGTTCATCGGTAGGAGTATGTATATCAAACGGAGGAGGCAATGGTTTACCGGCTGATGCAACTGGCAGGTCTACATTTCGCTGTAGAAATGCTTTATATACATCAAGTAGTTCTCTATTGTCTTTGGATGCATCAACTTTTCCAAGCCTATCTGACAACCCCTTGAATCCGTGTTTAGTTGCTAACCACTGGAGGGTTTTAATAGTGTTGGTTTGCATCCTATCGAGATATTCAGACGCTGGCTTATCAGATGCTAATTTCTGCTCAGCTACAGTGAGGAAGTTTGGGTCTGAAACCTTAGCCCCGACCAATTGCTCGAAATCTTGCATCGTCTTTGGTGGGGCTATCGAATCAACAGCTCCATTATTATCTACGAATTGATGAATGATTTTTGAAGCTGAGTCGATGTTATTTCCAACGTGTAGGTCGTGACGAGCCTTCAGTACCTTAAAAGGTACATCTGAATTAGACTTCATATAGTTATTAATCTTGTCTAATGCCATCGTTGCACTATCAAAGTGTTCTGGTTTCAAATGTGCATACTGATCAAGATTGTCGGGTTGTTCTGGTGCAGTCTCTTCCTTCTTCTGTTCTTCAAACTGCTCAAGCGGTTCGATATCAGGATGTATCTGATCTGGCTTAAGCGGCTTCTCTTCAACAGCTTGTTCATCTTCTGGAAGTTTGGCATATTCGCTCGGTTTAACCGGAGGTTCAGCACCCATAGCATAATCGAGTTTAGACATTCCACCCTTCTTGGCGTCGTAACCGAAATGCTCCAATTCTCCGTGAATTGGATGCTCTCGAGCAAATGTTTCTACCATCCCCATAGGAACAGGAATAGACTTTTCACCATCCCAAACAAGAATTTTTTGATTAGGGTTTGGCCCTTGTGCCTTAGCTTGTTTTCCATCTTTTCCAGCCACTGTTGGCGTTGGTGGTGCGGATTCTACTACGTGTCCATAATGCATCTGATATTCGCCAGTTTTTACATCAGGAGCGTAATATCCAATCCAGTCTGCTGGTTTAAGATGTTGGGCTAATAGCTGAAGTTTATTCTGCCGATGTTTCATCTGATCGGCCTTCATTTGCATTTGCTGATCAACAGGGATAATTTTCTGTGCTTCTTGTGTAGGTGCTCCAACTGAGGGAACGTGAACACCTTCGCTAAACTTGTATTTGTTTACTTTGCCAGTTTCGTCAGGCCTCTCATAATGATTTATATCTCCGTAAAAGAACTCTACAAGGTCTCCATTCGGTTTCTTAACCGTCACGGTTTTCTTTTCTGGATTCTTTGCCACAACCGTTCCGTTAGCTGTAAATCCTTTACCATTTGGCCCTAAACCAATTGTTGGATCGGGGTGATATCCCTGAAACGATACATCATCACCATGTTGTAGTTTGTCTTCATACCACTTAGATTTAGGGGTGTGATTATATTCGATAGAAGCGCTCTTCGTTGGGTCTAGTTGAGCAAGCTTCTGACCGTCCTTCTTATCACGAATGGGTTGAGTACTGACCATCGGTCTTGCTTTCGCACCGTCTGGTTTAGATGCTGCGGCACTCTGTTCGTTAACAGTCGATTCTGGAGAACTCGTAGTTGGCGCTGGTGAATTTGGACCGGGGGTTGCTGAAGATTGAGGCTGTGGAGAAGTTTTTTTATCTTCATTTGGCTTATTAAAAGTTAAAGTTGGTTTAATTGGAGATGGCGTTGAAAATGGTGCGTCGGTTACATTTTCTATAGCCATCTGCTGTTCTTGTGGTCCATTAATTGTCGGAACAATTACTGGAACTGCACCTCCGTTGAGTATTAGCTTAGTTACCTCACCAGATTGAGCACCTGGAGCTCCAGCTCCCGGAGCTGCATTTGCTGCAGCTTGATTTCCTTTAATATTTGGAAGTTTTGGCTTGCCAAACGGAGCCATTCCCTTTACAATCAAATCCTCAAATAGTTGAGGTTCGCTCTTACCTAAATAATCATCTAATTCTTTAAACATTTTCACTCCGAATAACAATAGGCTATTCGATATTTTCACGGCGTTTGTTCAGCGTATCGCTGGATACAGATGAACAGAATAAATATCCATCAACGAGGATTAGGGCACTAACTTTTTTAGCACCACTGACATCAATGCAGCGGTTTTGTTTTTCGTATTGTTCTTTAAGTCTTTTGAGACTTCTAGAACCGTATTTCAAAATACTAGTCACCCTGTCGGAGTGAACAGTATGCCCATTTCCTATATCCAACAATACAATTTTCATTGTCTTCCGTAAAAACCCATTAAGATTCCCATTCCGCTCATAGGAGCGCTTGCAGCAATTTCTATATCGTTAGCATCAAAACCAATAACATGGAAACGATGTCTACAGCTAGCACACTCGAATAGTCGAGGTGGTCGCTCCATATCTATAGTAATTATACTACTTCCTTCGCATTTTGGACAAACCATTATTCACCAATTGGTGGTGCTGCCGATCCAGCTCCGGGATTCTTAAATCTACGTCGCTTGAAAGAGTTTACTCTCGTTGCTTGCTGTTTTGCCATGTTGATCCGTTTGAACGATCTTACATTGGATGTGATGGCTGGTTCTGAATCAGTCGCTATACTTTTCGCAAACTGAACCAATCCAGCTAAATCATCATTAGCGTCTCGATATTTTTTCGCTAAAGTCACCAATTCATCAATCATTCTATTTTCCAAACGTGAACTTGGCAGATTTGCCAATAGATTTAGGTAGATTCATAGGCTTCGCTTCTGTTTGTTTAGGTGCTACCGGACCTCTACCATGTAAAAATTCATAATTCTTCTTACTCAAATCTTTGATTGCATCTGTATCACCAGACGATCTCTTCTTATCCTTCCAATTCTTATTAGCTGAATTTAAAGCGACTGTTGTATCAACTGGGTGATAATTCTTAGAAGGACGGAGCCGTTGTGTTCTTGTGTAATCTTTCTTCGCTGATTGCCTAGATTCGTGTTGAGAAACTTTGTCAAAACCTTTAAACATCACATCGGATAGAACAACCAATTCGTCTAGAACCTCGACACTCTTATTCATTTTGCTGTCTCCAACCGATTTATTGGCATCTGAATCTGGACATGTTTCTGTGTGGAATCCTTTCCCTTTACAGGTAGGGCATGGGTCGCCGTGTAAAACGCCACATCCGTTGCACATCTGTGTTGCGGGATTAATATTTCCCTTACAATCTGCGTCTTTCGTATGCTTATCACTAAACAAATGTCTTCCAGCAGCGCCCTTGTCTAATAAATCTCCAAACAAATCCATAGACTTCTCCGATGGTGGTGCAACTTGTGGCTGGTGACGTGGGCAATGCGATCCATCCGTCTTCCACAAACAACCTTTCTGAGGACAATACATTTCTGGATGCTCTTGCTTACGTTGCGCAACTTTGGCTGCGATGTTCATATTAATCACACCCCAAAGTAAAGTTTAAGTTCCGCCGCAATCAAAAGCAAGCGTTATCCTAAAGGAAGTGGTATCCAAACTGCCCAGTGTCCATCAACTTATGTAAAGCCAAAAGCGCATAAGCAAAGCTGTGAGCGTAATGATCATCTCCCTTCTTACCTATCTTCTCAATAATTTGTAAATCTGCGCTGTTTGGGTCTTCAACTTCCTCGTGAATTAAAGCCAAATTCAAAATATGCTTGAAGAATGTTTTGTATTGTTCTAGATTGCCTGGAAACCAAATCTTTCGCTGCTTTACATCTTCCAGCATATTTCTCAAATGCATAGTTCTATCAACCGAAACTCTATGTCCTTGTTCGTTCCATACAGGCTGGAATATCTTGTCTTTCGCTGTTCCAGACGTGTAGCTGCAACTATACAAACGGTCTGGAAATGCCTTCAATAGATAATCGTTACGATCTCGTCCATATCCCAAATCGGCAACTATGTAGTTTGGGTTAAACCCTCCTAGTATGCGAGCAAACTCCTTAGCAGTATTCAAAACATCTGGGCTATCTTGCACCACATACAAACCGGCCACTTCAACCTTTCCATCCTTTCTCTTGCCCAACACCACCATCCAGTTAAAATACCCCCAGTCGATACCAGCTACAACGGCTGCATACTCTGGCCTTCGTATCATCGGAATGGTCCTAGTAGCGTCCAACTGCCTCATCAAAGCATCTTCTGAAATCAATCCATCGTTGCTGGAGTATGGTAATCCAAGGACGTAATTGTAGAAGATATCCATGAACTTATATTTCTTTAGCTGGCGCATTACTTGGTCGGCGCTGATCCATACGCATGATAGTTGGCTTATGTTGTACCCAGCGTCATCATGTCCCTTATCGGGATACTTTGGAACCCATACACCATCCCATCTATTAACCTCCGAAACACATCCAGCGTGAGCACATTTGTATTTGTAACTACCGGGCGGAATATATTCATCAGTTTGGTCTAGGTCTCTTAGTTGTTGGATGTTGTCTTCGAAATTTAATGTTTGAGAGTGACCTGAGGTACACTTAACGAACCAGAAGTTTTGGCTGCTCTTAGAAAAGCTCTTATCGATACCAACACCGGGGAGTGTTGGGGTACTGAATTCACGGATTAGACCATAACGTGAAGAAGACAAGGATTGTTCGAAGGCTGCTTCCACCTTATCGCTCATACGATCTTTTTCGTCAATATACAAGACATCAGCATCAACACCTTCACCAAGTCTAGACGTTTGACCAGAACGCATAAAAAGGAAGCTCTTGCCTATTTTTTTAGCTCCAACGTTATCCAAATCTCCCTTTTGTTGGAGATTTTTCATATATAGCGTTTCGCTCAAAGCTTCATTAATACGAGTGTTAGCAAAATCCTCCATCTGTTGTTTGGTTGGAAAGACGTACATTGCTTTTGTTCTATCATGCTGAGATAGGAACCACAACACTTCAGTCACAGACGACTCGGAAGCTCCACACTGACGAGATTTCTCATAACATTTACTCTTAGCTTGGTCGCCTAACATTTGAGCTAGAAATGGACGATGTGCAACCCAATTTTTAGTATCATCTCGTTTAGACTCAGGAATACTAAAACGATACGGCTCGCCTTTTAGCGCCCTATACTGCATCCCCCACGTCACTGGACAAGACTTTGCTATCGATGGGGCAATTGCTTTGAATTGCCCGATATCTAAATCGACGCCATATTTACTTTGTATTTCTAAAATTTTTGTAGTTATAGCTGTTTGCTGTTCCGGATTCATTTGTTTCCTGTGATGCCCTATATTCAAACAAAGCGTTCATCATTACTTTGAATTCGTCGAAACTAAAAAACTTATTCTTCACCGTATTGCAGGCTGTGCAACAAGACACCACGTTTCCTTCAATATATCCGAGACTGTTATTTTTCCTATTGACGCCGTTGTATCTGAATGTTGGATGAGGGTGATTTTTTAGATACCCAACTCTTATAGTCCTACTTGGTTTAGCTGAACAATAGACACAATCTCCCAATATCAACTCGCCAAATCTTTCTTTCGTTATCGTAAATTCCAAGTCATCGCGCTTACATCTTTGCATATACATCATCATCACTGTTATGAGGGGCTAAACGCATTACGGTCCATTTACCAAATCTATTGCCAGTTAAATCAATTATCGTTCTACCAGCTATTTGTTTCCAAAGACAACCACAGCTTTTAGTCTTGCCACTAATCATTCTCTTAGCAGCAACATCGCAAATATTCCCACAATCACATTTGCATTTCCATACGATTTTTCCATGAGACTGACGATAGTCAGCTATTTCATAAGGCACTAAGTTTCCAAATCTCTTTCCAGAGATATTAGTAACCAGACAGCCAGTGTGTTTATTAACAATACGTTCTACTATATTATCCATTTGTTCAGCTTCCGTTTGCATTGTCTAAATCTACCCCTGAGTTCATAAGCAGCATTCCTAGCTCCGCCATATCCTTTTCAGCCTCTTTTTGTTTATCGGGCGTAAGGTGAGCAAATATAGCAGCCAACTCAACACTATGCTTAACTTCTCCTTGAATCTTAATTACCTCACCTTTAAGAACACCGAGTTTTTGCCCAACCTCGACAAGACTCTTATCCATTTCAGCGCCTATTTGATGACATTTAATGGCGTTTCCAATTTCTTCACGACCTTCAGCCAAAAGCCGAAGACCCTCTAATTCTCTTCCACGTTTAGCTGTCTTTACCTTAAACTTTTCATATTGAAGGGTGTTGTCTCTATCACCTGTAGCCAAATCGACAACGACTTGCATTAGCAAATCCCAATTTGTTTTTGTGATTGATAACAGGTCTCGAACTTCATCATCGGTAAGACCGTTAGCCCACAGGTCTCTGATTTTAAGCACAGTTTTGTATTCCACTGGCAACATCTCACCCGGAGAATAAACTTTAACCAGCTCGCCTTCTAACGCTTCCATGATTATCCCTTATAGCGACTCAGCATTTCTTTATTAAATACCAAAGATGTAGGCTCAGGTGGTTTAAACTTCGCGTGTGTAGTATGCACTATTTCTGTCATAAAATACGAAACCAATATCTGAGACAACACCAAAACCCAAACCATCGGGTGTTTTAATGCTACGAAACCCAACACAAAGATGCTTATAATGCATCCAATCATAACAAGCCAAAATACACTTCTGAGCACATTCATATTGAAAATTATATCTCTTTATGAGCTAAAAACATAGCTTCAATAAATAGACACATCCCTAAATGGTATTCCATCGCCATCCAATTCTCGTATCCTGCTAACCCGCATGTCGGAAAAAGTCCTATATGGGCTGTATTGGACGTAATCTGTTTCTCCAGCAGTTATCGGATTAAAGATGTTTGGATAACGTAGTGTGCTTTCCAAATCTATATATACCGTAAGCACAGAATTGAATGTCATCCTCAGACTAATCAAGTATTGTTTGTTCGCCGTTTCGGGAGGGGTATTCGTTGTTTGCTGTATATCCATCGTAGCTATGGTACTTGGATAGGGTATTGCATATCCTCCAGAACCCATTAAAGACAACATCGATACGCCAATTTGTACAGGACCGGCGATTTGAGTGAATCCGTGAGGAAGGTTCCCATTTATCCCATCTATTCCCCAACATTTACGAAGAACATCTTCATCTGTCCAAGCTTCAGCTATGTATGTACAATCAATTGCCTCGTTTACCACAGCGTAGAGGATTGGGGTTTGGGATGTGGGAAGAATAGCATAATAGAACAACCCTGCAAATCCATTAACAGCTATAGAGCCGCTACCTACACACATATATGACTGAATATATTGTGATGCGCCAGTACCTGATATATATACAGAGCCGGTCGTTACGTACTCTAAATCGAATACACACGATGAAGCTCCTGATATAGATACCAAGCCTCCACCGATGTATGATAAATTCCTTGTTTCGAATTCTGCAGCGGCTCCAGCTATTGATGTATTTCCGCTTCCAACATAGATGAAATTGCTCGTTTGTAGAACGAGTGAAGTTCCATCAACAGATATAGCTCCGTTCCCAACGTAAGTAAATCCTTCACTTACTTGAGCAACTCCAGCTATAAGTATAGAACCGCTTCCGACTTGAGAGAAATGGGTAGTGTATGAGGCTGCAGATATTCCAGATATTCCAACACTTCCGCTACCTGAATAAGCTAGATTTACAGAAATTAGAGAAGCGCCAGTAATAGCTACCGTACCGCTTCCAACATAGTCTATTTCAATAAACGATGGTGAAAATCCAGATACAGAAATGTTACATACACCAACATAATCAAATTCTAGAGTTGAAGATGCTGTTCCACTTACCAATAATGATCCGCTGCCAACATATGCGTAATTAGCAGTGCTTAATGCTACGGCAGAGCCATAAATTCCAACACTTCCGCTACCCGTATACGAAAACGAGGTGAGTTGTCGAGTGCCGGTAATTGCTGCAAGAGGCATTAGCTATACTCCTGCTGTCTTCGGCCTCGCAAGCTGCGAACTGTTGTTCGCAGCTGTCGTAAACTCCTTGCGTACCCGATACATGCTAGAGCCAGATAAATCCAGCACTGATTTATACAGGTACTTCTTCCCAATTAATCGAACCAGTGAATGCCGCTGCCGCTGATGCTGCACCCAAAGCTGCGAAACAAGCATATCCATAAGGCGGGATGATGATTGAGCCTTCTAAATCGTCTTTGATCTGGTCAATACCCACGGTTTGAATAGCCGCAGTGTTGTGGTTTAGCAGGAGTTTTGCTGTTGGAGCAACGGTGAATGTGCCAGCATTCAAGGCCAGTCCTTGTGGAGATGCGCCACCAAGGAAGTTAGAGTTTGAGCCGGTCGCCACCGTCTGGCCTGTAGGAGCAGACGATTGTCCAGTTCCAGTTGCTAATACGACACCAGTCAAAGACGCAGATGTAACCGAAATCATTAGATTGTACTTGGTTAGTACCATGTTTATTGACGTGCTCTGGTTGTAGAGCATTAGGCCAGTCATAGATGTACCAACCAGTGACAATACGGTGCCTGCTGCGTATGCAGAGAACATAGCACGGCGGTAGTTAGTTTCGTAATAGCGTCCATGCAGTTCCGAAACGATGGCGTCCTGTAAGTTGCCCTGACGGAGCGGCTGCTGTGTACCCGCCCCGAGAGAAGCAGTCGTAGCGATCGGTCCAACTTGTCCTTGTGCGATCATGGTTAAACTCCTTTATGTGAGAACTGATGGTTCATTGCGGATGGCCGCTGGCTCATCCGCAATACTGTTGGTAGTTCCGGTAGACAACAAACCGGGAAGATTATACATGTAGTAGTTGCTGATCTTGAGTTCGACGAGAATCTGGGCTAGCAGTTCAATAAACGACTGGCCTTCAAACTGAGACAATTCTGTGACGGCGAGAGTGGTAATATTTTCGTATGCGGGAGATATGCCCCCAAGAGAACGGTTAACTCCAGTTTGATCGACGCCGCCAACATTGGAATTTATTCGACCAGAAGAGTCTACGGTAACGGCGCGTGCTTTGTTAGCAGAGTCGACTGCCCCAATCAGGTTAGGAGCGATCACTGGAGTGTTTCCGATGGTGGTTACCCCACCAACACCCATAGTACCAACAACTCCTGTTGATGCAGTTGCGCTGCCACCAATTTGGGCTATGTTGGATGATTGATTGTTTGGCAACGCCTGGAAACTGGCATAACCTACAGGATATGCTTGATTACGAAGATAAACAGTAGCTGTTCCTGATGTACTTACAGCAAACTTTATATACCGAGCAAGGCAAGGGAATGCCATAGTGGTATTAGCTACGATGTTGGTATTGCTTACCTGCTGTGTACCAACAATGACTCCATAAATCGAACCCCACGAAACTTGGTCATTAGACCCAAAAACAGACGCTGTCATAGTCTGTGTTGTAATACTCAACGTCTGATATCCCTGAGTGTCGATTATGATGCTCGATCCAACCGCCCCTTTGATTTGCATCGAGATTGGTGCATCACTATTGATCAGCGCACCATTGACATCTTTCGCCAATCCGCTCGCTATGTTTATTTGCTGTCTAACTCCGCTAAACTCGTCAAACGACTGGGCCACCAGAGCTGATTCTTCCTGCGGAGTTACTTTCCCAACAACTATAGCTATAACCGTACCATTCAAACCATTCATGAAGTAGCGCATGTAAATGGTCGACACTGAAACTGTGTAAATGCCAGGTATGCTAATTGAATCCGTCGCACTTCCGTCAGTTGTGTTATAAGTCAGTAGATTGAACCAGTTGGTGTTGTCGTTGCTTCCCTGTACGACGATTTCCGCTGACCACACCCCGGTGAACTGGAAACTAAGCCGCTGGTAGCCAGTTGTAGTGTAGATGTTTCCTGCACCAGGCGTATTGTCCGACACATTATCCAACACCGTGTTGTCAATAACAGGTGTGGAAACATTCAACGGAATAGTCAGATTCGGCTGATTAGGATTAATTTGGACTACTTGTGAACCATCCGTAGCCACCGCCTGAGTAGATGCATCCTTTACAGAAACTATAGCAGTGGGAGATGTTGAATCAGCAATGCATATAAGTTCTCGCGCAACAGGAACGGAACCAACCGTGACCTGTACAGCGTCTAGGTTTATTCCCGTTCCGGGTGTAATCGGAATGTTTGTCGGTGTAGGCACTGACTACTCCTAAAACTTAGCTGAAGTTCGTAATTGTTGGTGTGATCTTAATCGTTCCACCGCCGGAAGGAATCACCCAAGGAGCACCAGAAAACAACTCAGCTAAATAGCACTTCCCGCTTGTCACTCCAACAAGATAATAGCCATACGCAGTTAAAGCACCAGTCAAAGTAAATGTTTGCTGTGGTTGAGCTGCTGTAGTTGGGGTAGTTCCAGCGCCTGTTCCTTCGGTAACCGTCCAGTTCGCTGCCGTAAGACCAATAGATGCATATCCATTACCAGAGCATTCAGTAAAAGAAGCTGTAGTATAACTCTTGTCAGGAGTAACGTTATTGGCGAATAATTTGAGTGTCAACAATTCGGGTGTAACTTTATTCAAAACTGCCAGAATCATCTGGTTATCGCCGTCGTTTGTAACAACAAAAGCCATAAGAAATCTCCTTGAGACATACACTATCTCCGCAATTATTTCATATTACGATTCACTTTAAAAGACATAAAACAAACTCAATATTGTACTGTCAAGCTGCGAACTTCTAAACCTCCAACAACCTGATTCAACACCATTAATCTCGGTTGTGGTGTAGATCGAAGAGTTTTTAGTGTTACGTAGGATGGAAATGATGTATTTAATGGATTCAATGTAGGGATAAGATCGGTCAAGCTGTCTATAGTTACAGCAACATCGAATTCAGAATAGGTTGTTGTACGGACGTATGCCAAATACTGATTATCAGCTGTTGGAGTAGGAAACGCTATGTTTATAGCATTTGGGTCTGTTTGGGTGGGTATGTTTGGATAGCACATTTCTATAGGAGTTGCACACAAAGCGTAGTAAACAAACACCTCTATCTGATCGAACCCATACACCATCGTAACGTTTGGTGGGTTTGATGAGAAGGCGTTTATACGCCATGCATCTATGATGCCATGCCAGTCGTCATCGTCAGACACGATGTATCGACTTTCCAGAACTTCATTCACATACACGATGATACTGGAACCGTCAGTTGTTGGTGTTATTGCCATAGGACCATTATGGCATTAAATATGACGAAGAGCTATATCTATGGCAGAGGGAGAGGGATTCGAACCCCCGGTACCCTTTCAGGCACAACGGTTTTCAGGACCGCCGGTATCAACCGCTCACCCATCCCTCTACTTCAATCCATCAATCTTAGTCTGACATGCAACCCAATCTTGACTCACACAACTTTGTGCTTCTGGGAGTGTTATCTTCCCACTGCAAACAAGGTCTGGCAAAACATCTTCGATTTTATGATCTTTAATCTTGGCTTGATCCATCGGCTGAGGCCATATATTAGTCAAACAATTTTTACATCCACCAAGTTCGATTGAAATAAGGTGATCCCCTTCTACACTAGCATCACACTTGTCTATTCCATACTCAGCGCACGCCTTCTTCTTCAAACCTGCAAAATTCTTGATGGTGGCTCTTATAGCTTTAGCCCTGAAATCCTTAGCACATATGTTCTTTTCAATCCCGTCAATTATGTGCTGAGTACCAGATGTATCTGCAACAATTTCTTGGTCTACAGCCCCCGGAGTAGTCGTCAGGTCTGGAAGAGCCATAGTTCCGTTATATCTGTATTTAGCAACTGGAGACGTTAAAACAGCTAAAAAAACAGCAATAAATATAAACACTTTCATGATATTCCATTAATATTCGTCGAGTTGGTTGGATATGACTTCAATAGCCTTATTGTATTCTACTTGTTTGATGGCTTTGCTAGCTACGTATTCATTGGCATGTGTTGTACAAAAAGCCGTACCATCAATCACAGTATCGGCCTCGAAGCGGATTGGAGAGTCGTTGGTTAAACATACAGCACAAAGAAGTATCACTTAGACATGTCCTCATAGAATGTGCCACGAAGGTCTTCATGTTCTGAATGAACAGATTCCTTTAGGGATTCTTTGTTCGGGTGGATAGATGTTGAAAGGGAATCTGCTTTCTTCTTAGCTTTTGCTAATAGTTCATTGAGATATGTGTTATCCATCGTTTTCATAAACTCTCCGTATACCTAACCCTAACTTCCTTCCCCCCACAGTAGGGGCAAAGAGTTGGTTGCTCTGCCCCTACTACGCATTCTGTGCTCATGGATAGCATGTACCAAATAAATGGTCGACCGCATGTAGCACATATCATCTCCCGCATCATATCAGGAGAACAAGACGGAAGGTTGAAGTTGAAGTCATACATTCAATGATTATAGAGCTGTTTAAAGTTTTTTGATGAATTTTAATATAGATTCTGCGTGATCGAACGCGAATCCATTAAGAATGAAACCCCAATCAAACCCTTCTTGAGATTTCTTGTTCCTAAAATTCATGATGGTAAACAGCTCTAACGATGCTGCATCATCACCGGCTACAGCACTCAGAAGGTTGTTTATGGTTATTTCAACCGCATAAACATGATCAATAATCACGCCTCGTGGGTCTCTCTCTGGTTCACTTTGAACAGTAACTAGATCGTTCTTAGATATTGCAGTCTTAATCAAAGTTTCTTCATAAAGCTCACGCCGAGCAGTATCTTCAAGGCTTTCTTTCCCAGTAGATTGAAATCCGCCGGGAAGAGCTAGCTTGCCGATAAACGGGTTTTCTTTGCGACGAACGCAAAGGATGTTTAGTTCTTTTCTATCATCAGTGAGCAAATACGGAATGACAGTTGCAGTCGCCGAACTCATCGGGTAATCGTAAGTGTGTTGGGTAGTCATGGTTGGGTATGCGTAAGAGAATTGGTGTTCTCTCGAACTTTAATCGTCTTCCAATTCGATTGGTTCACGACGAAAACGTTTTACTTCTTGGTGGTTAAAATACCTATCCAACATTGCATATGGGCAACGATTTCCGCAGGCGAAATACTGTTTTCCACCTTTAAACCACCCACCGTTCTCCATAGCTCTTTCCATGTTATACGAAGGGTAATGGTTCCAACTGGTTAAGATGATGAAACGACGGTAGTTGCGCCACACTTCGCGGACGTTACGCCGCTCAGCACGATTAGAAGGATGCATGGTTTTATCTCCTGCCACCCACACATTTACGCGGTGTGAGTAATGATAGGCATAGCCATGAATCCTCCTTAAACTAGATTAGTAGTTTACCACAAAAATTCCTTATCGAACTTAGAAACCGGCATACGAGCCTTCTTGCGTAACGATGAACCACGAACCTCAACCTTAATCACAGACGGAGCACGGCCCACACCGGGTCTTATGAACCTCTTCAGTGATGTAATATATGGTTCTTTCATATCAACTTCACCTAATGCCTCCTGAAGCTTACTGAGGGTGTCTTCAAACGACCATCCCTTGGTATGTGCAAGATAGGCGAAACAAACCATGACGGAGCGATGTTGCCCGTTCCGACAGACCACCATGACTGTTTTCTGCTGAGTACGAGCTTCGTGAATGAATTTTATAGCTTTTTTAAGCCTCGTTATCTCAAATGATGCCCCGCTAACAAAACCAAGCTTGTATAGCTTGATTCCTTTAGCTCTGTGCCATTGTCTGGACGGAATATCAGGTGTTACGTCTAGCACATAATCAACCATCTCTTCGCCCGGATTAGACCACACATTGAGGACAGTGTATGCGTCTTTAATAGAGCCAACGAACAAATTTTCATAAACTTTCTGCATACACCCTCCTGTATTAAAGTATAGCCACTTTCTTTCCAATACGTGTTCTTTTGCGTCCATTTACAATAACATACTCGCCATCTTCGTTCTTGTTCAGCTTATCGCTTTCAAGCTGTTTGAACTTTATTTCGCCTGTCTCATCTACTTGCACTTCGAAGTAGGTACGCTCCTTGTCCATCGGAGTTAGAATTTCTTTCAAATAAATTTCTAACTCTGCATATGCAGCGTCAACACTACAGTTAATCGTAACGTTACTACTTGATGCCAACCAAGATTCAAAAGCTTCCTCAATGCTGTTATTGCTAACCATTTCAACTCTAGCTTCTACACTTTGTTTTGGTTGCGCTTGTGGAGAAGGCATCTCTCCGTTATACCACTTGCAACCGACATCCCTAACGCAATAAGCAAAACACAGGTTACACACAGAGCACACTTCACCATTAAAGGCGTGATACCCCCCACAAGGTTCGCACCCTGAAAAATCAGGAAATGGTTTATTTACATTTATATCCATGGCTCACTCTCCTGTATTCCTTGCTCTCCAGCCATTCTTCCGGCGAGAGGTTGGCTTTCAGCATATTACAACGTCTGCAAGAAGTTCTTCCGTTTTCAACCGACGTCGCTCCACCAAAGCAACGAGGCAGATAATGGTCGAATGTCATCGGCCCAGAGTTTCTACCACAATACACACACGTGAAATTATCCCTCCGAAACACTTCCCAAACCAACTTAGGGTGGAGGGTAGATTCTGATTTCTTGATAATGCCCTTAACGTGTAGCTTTTTTGGTCCTTCATACAATCTTGTTTCGACGACGTCTGATTGGCGAATGAATTTTATCCTACCAATATCATCAGTTTTGATGATTTTAATGTCGTCTTCTTTAAGTTCAAAATCAGAATCGACTGGCATCAAATAAGCGATTCCAGTTCGACTATCAACCCACAAACTCGCTTTAAGATGTATGTTGTTTCCGATGTCTAATAGGTCTAGCTCTTCTAACGAAACCCATTCCATATACACTACTTTCTCATAGATATGACGGCAGGAAGGTAATCGAACCACTACGAGCAGCTCCAAAAATATGCCGTCCTGCCAAATTACTTTTAATACAAGCCTGATGCTCTTACCGTACATGCGGTTTGTGCCACAGTTGGTACTATTTGAATGAACCCAGCGCCTATAACCGAAACAACCCTTGTTTGACCAGCAGTCATAACAACATTGTTGGTTTGATCGCTAAAGAAGTTGACGCCATCCCATGATTGGTTAATGCTGAAAGTGGCAGATATGTTCGCTGTAATCGCAACAACAACAGTGGTTGGTCTTCCAAAACACAGCGATATAATACCAGTTGTTGCGAGGGCGCTATTATTTACAAGTAATTGGTCGAAGTTGTTGGTGTTTACATCACCATACGGAAACTTCGATCTAAAATAACGCCATGAAGCATCGTGTTGTGAGTTTACTGATGTTGGACTAGGCATGACATTTCCCCTTCTTTAAAACCTTTTTAATAGTCTGCCCACAAGGGACACACAAAAAAACATTAAACGTTCCGCCACACCTATTTGTACGTTTAGTCCAATAAATCATTGGTTTTGCACACATCTGACATAGCGGACAATCCATTTAACTAAGCAGTCCGAGATTAACAGCAAGTTTATATATATTCTTCTCTGAAACTTCGGCAACTTCCCGTTCTTGATACCTGTCTGTGTATAACCTGTTAAAAACCTGTTCCCAACTCCCCTTCGTAAAAGCAGTTACACGCTTCAATCCAAGGTTGGCAGCGAATCGGGGGGTTAACCCTTGTTTGACGATTACCACGTTCAACAGTGGGCTATATTCAATACTGATAGTGTCGTGTCTCAAGAAGTATGTACCATCAGAAGCAAATTGTCCAAAGGCGATAGCCAGTTGCACAGCTTTTGGAGCGATTGTTTTCAATCCTTCTTTGACGCGTTCTTCCATTCGTTCAGTCATCTGTTCTGCCGCTGTAAGCTCTACTGTTTCTTCCACTTCAACACCATCCACGATCTTTTTCTGTCTAGCCATTTTATCCTCTAATTTCTGGAGCTGAGCTACGCCAGCAGTATTTTACATTATACACCAACGCTGTTAACTAAGCATTTGCAGCACGGTTAACAGCGTTGATATGTGTTTAGTAACTTGAAGGACGATGGTAAACAGACACATTTCCACCATTGTGGAATGGGTTTGTGCTCTTAACAGAGTCGTAATTCTTGCCGATCAAACCACTATTCAAAGCCTTGCGAACAGCACCGCTCACCTGAGTAGAGCTGAATCCTGCGGATTCCAGTCTTTCACGGATATCATTCGTGGTGAACGTATTTCCACGCCTGATGTGCTTTACGTAACCTTCAAGAACACTATATGGATTTGCATAAGACATATCGAGTGTCTCCTTCTGGGATAATTCCCATGATCAATATACCCGGATGATTATTCCCTGTGCATTGCATCTGGGTTTTTGGGGTCTATCTTCAATCCCTTAGTTGGGTCAGATGGGTTAGAGTAGAATGCTCCAGCTCTGGCTGTCCATCCACCGCCTTTGAAGAAGATTTGCGGAGCGGACTCGATAGTTCTCTTAGCTTGGTTGAGGCAAGATGGGCATTCTGCGTTATCTAAGAACTCTGATGCCTTAGAGATAGTCGAGTAGTGGCGCTCAAAACGATCACCACATAATTCACATGCATATATATAATTAGGCATTACTTTCAATCCTCGGTAGGTGTTTCCCTCTTCGTCTTTTATTGGTCAGGGCTGTCGCTACCTTAATATCATGTTCTGTACAAACTACAAAAACCCCAATGAGAGCAAAGAGTCTGCCATCATCAGGGGCTATCTCCATCAGTGATAAGTTGTATGAATCTCCAACTCTATCTAGCACTTTAATACATGCTACATGGCGTGGACTATTCATACTCCTAAAGGCTTTATAATAATCTGGAAAAAGTAAACCCCACGTTCCGTCTATTAGAGAAAAACAAGTACCAATTTCAATCACGTATTTTCCTGTATAACAATATATTTACGTGCTGATTATACCCGGCTTGTCAAATGGTGATATCAAAATCACGTTTAGGCTTCCCTACCATTTTATCAGCGAATCTATTACAAGCTCTTTCTTCACGCTCAATCTGTTCCTTTAATGGCTTATCTCTCCAAACCAAACCTCTATTTCCACGATGATAGCTGTAATATTGGTGTTTTAACTCGTGCGCGATGACCCAACGAAATTGTTTAGCAGTCCATTTTTTGAATTTTCCGTCTTCCCACCCACCAAAAAAAATTACAACATCGTTAGTTGTAATGGCAACTCCATACGCATCAACTCCGTTTTGGCAATAGTTTGGTTTCTTCTTTTCAGGGTTGTCTGCATACTCAACAGTTATATATGGGTTAACACGTAGGTGGTCGAGTATTTTTTGAATCCATTTCAACGGTAATTTCACTTTGGTGTTGTTGGTAAGTTGCATCGGTACACCATCTTTTCAAGTTATTTATGACAGCGATACTTTAATGTTTCCATTTTGAACTCTTCATTGTATGGTTTCATATTCATTATAGCCTCAGCAACCTCCGCTGTGGTAGCTTCATCTGGGTCTTTTCCTTTCAAAAATGTTACATAGACTTCCACAAAACCTTCAAGCGAGTCGGCCAGCGACTTAATTTCAGGCAGCGCATCCATATCCCAAAAAATCAAAACTTTCCTAAATCTTCGCATGATTGTTTGTATGCCAGTTTCAGTGAGATGTTTCCCAAATGTTGCGCCGACTTCATTAAATCCTGCACGTTTTACGCCCCAAGCATCAAACACACCTTCTACGAGGATAACAAAATCAGATTCAGCTGGAACATTGTCATAGTTAAAGATGTATTCGCCAATCTTAATACCTTCATTAAAAAGATACTTATAGGCATTGCATGGGTACATCGCTCGCCCTTGAAAGGCTACGAGTTTGCCTTGAAAATAGATTGGAACTATCATTCTTCGTGAATACTTCCCGCTGATGCAATATCCTAGAAAGTATTCATTGCACATAACTTGCGTTATTTTTCTATCCTTCATGTATTTAGGACAGCGTTCTTCCCACTTTTCGGGTGTTAAACCAAACAACTGAACATACCCTTCCGGCCATGTTACAGTAATTTCTGTCACAACATCTGGAGCATCTATTTGGATTTCGTTCAATCGTTTGTGAAAATCTTCTAATGTTCCATATAACGGGTCTGGATTCCTATCAAACAGTTGGTCTGCTGCCTCACCGTCTGTGAGATTCTCAATCATTGCATACAATTCAAAGAAACTATACGCCTTCTGTTCGTTGTGACAATAGCAATCACCCTTTTTAGTCTTTCCTTTATCCTCGTAGGCTATATAAAGACGCCCTTTACTATCAGAGCACATCGGGCAGTCGAACCTCACGTCTGGAAATGGAGCCTCTTTCACATCGAAGTGAGACTCCAGCCAGTCTTTAATATCGATTTTTATTTTATTGTCCATTAGGATTCACGTTCGACAGCCTCTATGAAGTCGTAAATACTAGTGATTACAGTGAGTCTTGCACGAAATTCGTGATGAACTCTCATTACTTCTTCAAGTTCATCCTTTTGGTAAGGGAATAAGAGGAAGAAGCTGTGTGTTTCTGGAGAAGCTTTCATAACGTCTATCACGTTAGAAGCTTTGTCATCCACAAAGTAGTCAGCTTTCAGTGCCTTACAAATCAGCCCTTTGTGTTTGGTGACGATGATGTGAGGATATTTCAACCAGCCGTTTTTTGCCAACCAGTAGGCGGATTGATCTTCAACGCTCATTCCAAGCGTACCTCCCCTCGTGGTGCAAAAATATACAGTGCGCTGTAGATTGTTATTACCAATACGTTCCCAAAACTCTTGAACAATTCCTTCAATAATTTCTGGCTCTTTAAGCCAGAAGTTTTCAACTTCCGAAATCTTTCCCCAAAATTCATTCTCTTGTTCTGTAGAAATACCGAGGCTTTGGAAACCCCATGTTTGTGCATCAACACCTCTAATTGGTAGTTCTGGCTTTCCGTAAAACTGTTTAAGTAGTTTGGTTGCTGGTAGATAGAAGTCTGATAAGACTCCATCGAGGTCGCTAACAATTACTTGTCCACACTGCATCTTCTCATCCATGTATTTTCTTCTTTCCTTTTTTATCGTCTTTGTCTGAGAACGCTCCAGAAGCCAGCGCATCCTTCTCAAGTTGCTCTTTTTCACTAAAATCGCCTACATAGAAAGCCATTCGTTTGAAGTCTGTGAGAATTCCTATGCTGTGATTAGATATGCCGTTACGATTCTTTGGTATATGGAGCATCATTGGTTTTGGTTCGTTATCTGGAAGTTCAAAATAAGCTTTCTTCTGATTTAACGTAACAATTAGGTCGGCAACAGAGTTTTTAGAATACGACTCGGCAGAATCTCCATCCGTAATCATCACACCTTCTTCTTGTTTATTCCTTCCAATACGGTTAGCTTGTGATGCCGTCCAAACTGCACACCGCATTTCCTTGCCCAAATCTCGTAATTCCTTCACACACGTTTGCTGATTTTTCCAATCTTGGTCTCTGCTCTTTTCCGATGGCGTCAAGAGGTCCACGTAATCCACAACGATAAGTTCTGGAATGAAGTTATAGAGTCTTTTTGCCCTCATAATCTCATTACGAAGAGTGAATGCCGACGTCCCCAAAGAACTCAGCTCCCTAAACATCACTTCACCCCACTGAGATGCGCTGTTCTGCCATTTCTCAATGATTCTAGCTCTAACCTCATTACGCTCTTGTATGATATAGCTGAGTTCTACTTCAGAAACCATTGAATCTATTCGGTCTAGCAGTAGTTTCTCTGAAAGTTCTAACGAAAAGTAAATAGCGTTCTTTCCTATAGCTGCACATGCGTTAGATGTTTGCTCTAGCATGACACTTTTCCCGCGTCCTGTCGGCGCAATAACTATACCAATTTCACCGTATTGTAATCCGCCTTTACCATAGATTTTATCCAGTGGTGGTATACCTGTTGGGATGAAGGCTATATTATCGAAATCTCCATTAGCTTCGGAAGCCCTATATTCAGTACGAGTCTCTAAATCTGCAACAAACCAAGAAGGAGCTATTATAGACACAGGTTCTAAAGCAGTTCCAACAACGTTCGCAATCTCGTCTAAAAGTTTTGAGTCTTTCTTCTTTGTAGCGTCTGTAACTATATCAGCCGCTTTATGAAGCGCATTTGAAACCTTTTTGAACTTGATAAACGATTGCACTTTGTCTTCAACATATTCTGGGTCCGATGGGTCGTCTTTTATGCTAGTTAGAACCCCGATAATGCTTTCAGCTTTCTCTTTGGTGAAGTTGCTGCCGATTTTCCATTTAAGTTCTTGTACAAGCGCTTCATTTGAAGGCAGTTTTCCATATTGCTTCCAATAACTAGAGGCAGCATCAACAAGTGGTTTTAATTGATCTCTGAATAGATTCGAGGTTAGATGTTCAGTGTATGTAGCAGCAAAAACACTGCTTTTGATAAGAAGTCTTACTATATCCAATTCTGTTGCTAGTTCAAACCCTTTATCTGCAAGTGTTGATTGCGTATTAAAATCATTCATTTTCTGTCTCTACGATCTTTGTTTGTAAATAGAATTGATGGGCACATCTCCGATAACCTAGACGCAATACGTGGGTCTATTCCTTCAGCAACTTCATCTTTTTCTAGATTGCTGTTTATAATCAAAATCTTGTTATTTGAGTACCAGTATTGAAAGATGTTCATTAACAAGTCTTTAGCGGCGTCACTGAAATGATGTTTCGACAAGTCGTCGATTATAATCACATCGAATTTCTTATGATGATCTATAAACGCGTCTAATTCTTTGTATTTGAACACGATTGAATTTACCCGGATAGCCCAATCAAAGGCGTCAATCCACAAAACCGTTTTCTCTCGTTTTCTAAGTTCCCAAGCGATTGCCGACGATAAAGCTGTCTTGCCGGTGCCTGTTTTTCCTTCTAGAAATCTTCCTTCGTATGGACCTTCAGATAGCCAAACATTGATTTTTTTGTATATTTCCATCTCGAGTGGGACGTTTGTAGTATTCCACCAATCCAACGGAATCCTTTGAAACCTCGGTGGGATGTCTACATCGATCATCAAGTATGAATACGGAACTTTTTCATCAAGAATATATTTCTTTCTGCACTCGTCGCTGCACACAATGAAGTTCTTCGACAAGGATGAGTCGCTAGCTGGTATACCGTTGTTATCTCTGTAATAACCCATCTTGCTTATTGTTGAGTGTGGAATATCTCCTTTACCACATTCAACACACGTGTATTTAGCTGCTCGTTCTTCTCTAATTTCTTTTAGCGTTTGTTCAATGGTTTTACGCTGTTTTTCAAACGATTCGTCGATATAAGTCATAATTTATACATACTTCGATTTAGAAGTAGCCTTTTTCCTTTCAATCTCTTCTGCTGTCATGTCGTGCCCTTTGTTATCCCCAATGGTTGATTCTTCTTTGATGTATTCGCCAGAAAGGACTTTATATACACCCCTTCCTTTGTCGGGTTTGTCGGTGAATAACCACCCCATAGAACACGTAAATGTTCCAAACACTTTACCTAAAAGCAAAGGACACTTCGGCATAATGTCTAAAATGCTTTGAAGCTGCTCAGCAGCTGTTCCTATATCTCCACATTCGGCAATATAAGCACGGATATTTTTCACATGGGTATTATTCTCGCCTTTTCCGTTATACAAAGATTTAGCTTCCTGAATTTTAGGAAGACGTGGATACTTCACACAAAGCTTGTTCCAGTCCCACATGAAAGCAACGGCGAGCCAATAATCGGTCATTTCTCCACCACTCCAGTCTCGTTCTTGAAGAGGTTTCTCAGAGTCAACGATTAAGCCATGTTTTAAGTTCTCGTTGTGAACTTTTGTTGCTTTCTTGATCAGACTTTTTGGCATGTTCATATCTTGTCCTTCTTTCGCATCATTACTAATTGTTTCATCAGTGGCGGTTGATGCATTATCGGTGGCGGAAGAGATAGAGGAGATAATATGAGTATTACTTATATTATTAACTACTAGTATTTCTCTCTCTCTCTTATTGACCACTACATACGGTGGCGACTTGGTGTTTTCGGTGGCGACTACCCCATTATCGGTGGCGACTACCCCATTATCGGTGGCGAAATCAGCTAATAAACATTCTGGTGTATTTCTTGCTATTACAGCGCCCAAAGCTTCAATTCTTTTATCCATGTCGGCATAAGAAACGATCGCCTTAGCAACCAAACTATCTTTAAATTGGAGCACAAAACCATTGTATTTATCATGTTTTTCAAAAAGCCTAAACGTTGTCAAAAATCGCAGACATCTTGCGATATGGTTTGCACCAACTCCAGATATTTTTTGAATGGTTCGAACATTTGGGGATACGTAGTCTTCACCCTTTAGCTCTTCGAATCGAAGAAGTGCTATGTACACTCTTCCAACCTTACTATCAAAACATGTAAGTGTGTTTATAACTTCAAAAATTGAAACATCCATTTATTTGCCCTTTGCCATTTTTATCTTATCGAACGCTGTATTTATATAAACCATCAAGTCGATGTTCCCACCCTTATCTGGATGGTTAATCAAAGCCAAAGCTTTGTACGCGGCTTGGCAAACTTCCCATTGAGCTGTAGGAAGGAGACCTAATACTGCAAACGAATCATTGCTCGCCGGTAAGGGATCATCAATCCATGTAATCAAGTATCCTAACCGTTCTAGAATCTTGACCGCCACTTCTTGATATTCCAAATCTAAAAACCACTGGTTCAACTCACCACGATAGATTCTCGATTTTGCAGGAATCGTGTCGTGGAACATTCTAACCATGACACTGTTATACCCGGTCTGTATTGCTATCTTGTCTCCATGCCTAGATAATACTGCTTTGAACGCCATGTTGGTCTTCCTTAAGACAAACGAGACCCGCTGACGTTTCTTCTAAAATCTGTTCGTAACCCAAATCTCTATATAATTTGAAGTGTGCAAATGTGTGCTCGGTTAAAAAACGATGAGTAGTATGAAGGAAGTCGTGAATGTGACACTCTTGTGGTTTCCCCTTCTTCAGCCGCTGCGACCTACCTACTTGTTGCTTACTTTGAGTGTCTCCTTTGCCTAGCCCCATCCTGAACAAATCGTCTATATTTTCGATTGATACCCCTTCGTCAAAAACACCGGAAGCAAGAATTACCTTGAGTTTACCAGTGATAAACCTACTTTTAACCATTTCTCTTCTATCTAAATCATCTTCGCCAGTTAGAACTTCATATTCTATGCCATCGTCTAGTTCTGCTTCCATATTTTTAATGTGGTCTAAGAATCTAAATAAAACAAGAATTTGCGATCCGTTATCGTATTTTTCTTTAATCTTCATAGCAGCAAAGCGATTTAAATATAAGTTGTTAACAACCCCAAGATTATATACATCTTGGTACTTCGCATCTTCTGGAATATTATTCGGCTCCGGGATTCTATACCAATGAATGATAGGTCTAGCGATTATACCTAAACTTATCAATTCCTGCTCTGGTATCTCATGGATCAATCCTCCGGTAGCCCCAATCAACAATAAATCATCTCCGCTAGCTCTCATAAAAGCTGTTCCAGTCACACCCACTCGATAATATGCATTCTTCATGTAATTACACAATGTATACCAAGTGTCACTCGAAGCGTGATGGCACTCGTCCATCAACAAGACTCTGATTCTGTTTGCGAATTCCACTGCTTCTGGGAGTGCTGGAATCTTCTCTTTTTTGGATTTTTTATCCAAACTAAGGAGACTTATCAGACTTTGGGTCATTGCAATAGTAACTCGTCTTGGTTCAAACACTCCACCCATGATGAGACCTACATCTTCACCCAACATGGCTTCAACCTCGTCGTGTAATTGTTTGGCGATAGATTTGTTATTGATAAGGATTACGGCTGGCTCTGGAACGAGTTTACACACAGCGCTAAGTACGCTGCTCTTACCTCCAGATGTTGGAATCTGGATAACCCCTCGTTCATACTTTAAAACCGCTCCTACGGCCTCAGATTGATGACCCCACAAGGTTCGTGTCTTTGTAGCATCCTTCGGATCAATCAGGCTTACCCTAGAAACATCATCTGGGCTTGGACGTAGGCAAGGAGACCTTTCATCGATATAAACGGCCTGCAAGCCATTCTGTTCCAGTACAGATGCTACTACAGTGAGGCATCCTGTAGGGAAATACGGTTTGCCTAGCTTCCCACCCAACAAGAGATGTTTTTTTCCATCCCAGACTCGACGCGCACCACAAACCGGGCATTTCCCAGACCACGCATTAATCTTCTGAAATCCACCCGGACACCGTTGACATATCCGATACAGCTTGCTCATGAAGAAGCCGGGAATGTAGTAAGACAGTGCCTTATCAACCTCAACCCTTGGGAAGTCCCCTTCAATGAAAGTATTGATATTTTGTATGCGTAGAACAGTTTTCATAAATAAAAATATGGGTAGATGTTTTTTTACACCCACCCAAAGTAGTTCAGGAGATTATGTACACATCGTATTCAGTATACCCGGATGGTCTAAATGATTGTGAGGAATTCTTTCAGCGTAATATGTTTTTTTTCGAAACATACATTAATTTCACCGCAAACGCGGATGAGTTGTGTAGACACGCTTTGCGGCAACCACTCTAACAAACGAGCAATAGGGGTATTATCGAGAATGATGGTGAATTCGTCGCACACAGCTTTTATGGGTTTTAACGGATGGCGAAAAATGACTATTTCGTCGCCATTTTTTTCGTATCCCCAATAATCAAGATTATCATTTCCATACCGCTCTATAAAAACGAGAGCTTCTCGGGATGTGAGTTGTCGATAACCTAGCTTAAAGCTGAACTGTATTCGACGGTTGCTTATGTTGATTTCCGGCTTGAAATTCCATTTCATCTGATTGCATGACCCCACTCAGATCAACAAAATCGATGTTTCGCACCATTGAACCTTCATATTCTTTGGCAATACGCAATATTTCTAGCATCGTTTCTAGACTCAGTGGAAAAACTAGTTTTTTGTTAATTTTTTGCGCGGCTATTAAAGCCTCATATGGAAGTTTGTTTATATCCACCTTATCACTGAAAGGTGGATTATTAAGGATGGCAACAATACTCTTCTTCGTAACCAACCTGAAGTGCTTGTGGTTCTTCCATAGTTCGTTTTGGATATACAAAACTTTATCCGATATTTGTGTAGACGTGTTCTTCATGATCCACTATGCGTGAAGTATGTCGTTCTATCTCATTTTTTTGTTTTGATTGTAAACTATTTATTTTGATAAGGATGGGCCTATATAAAAAAAACCCATCCTCATCAGGAGGTGGGTTAATCGAAACTAACGTTGTTGGCGAGTTCGTAATCGTGAAGGCAGGTGGTGTCGCAGAAGATGAACGCGGCATCAGACATTTCGTGTCCATCGTGGGTTTTTGCTGTTTGAATACCACTTGAACAGTGGGCACATTGCGAAACGATGTTGAGTTGCGTGGTTGCTTCTTCTAGAACTACAGTTGCGTTAGCTTCGGCATTCATAGTTTTAGCCTTCTCGGGGGCTTTACAACTTTCTTTGGATCAGGCACAACCACCAATAAAGAATCACTCAAGGTATCGTGCCGATTAACAGATTGTTCTTCGGTATGCGTGCAATTCAGACCACAATCTCAAATACTTCTCATAAAGAATCATACCGTGTTGTTCTTTATTTGATTAATGTGGTCTGAATTGAACAGTACACCTTTTTATTGTGTGGTAACGTGTTTTTTTTGAATATATTTTAAAACACGTTACCATAGTCCCTAAAAACCACACATCAACCCGTCGACGCAATCATATTCGAGTTGGTGTTAGGGTGTAATCGTCACTATTATCGGTGATGAAGTTGATGATGCAAAACCATCTGTTGCCGCAAGTGAAGAAATAATGGAGTGAGAACCAACACCGAGTGTAGATATTTGCAAAGTTGCCACTCCACCCGATGGTGTTACCGTACCCAATGTTTCCCCGCCATCTAAGAATGTAACAGCGCCAACCGGCGATCCACCCAATACAGAAGTGCATGTAGCGGTTAATGTAACAGGCGTATTTGTTGTTGTAGTGGCAACACTTGAAGTCGTGTTGATAGTGGTTGTTACCGTATCTATTATGGTCCCGGATGGCAATTTTTCATCTGTCTGTATTTTGATTAATAGAGATGTACCAATGGTGTTCTCAATTCCTTGCCAAAATGAAAGTGCAGAAGCATCTGTATACACGACGTTAACTGGGTATCCAGATACCGGATCGACTAGACAAATTGAAAGCACTGCAACCCCAGATTTAGTATAACTATCTTGAAAATTTAACGACATAGACACCAGTTTTAATGAAGATACGGTAATCTGTTGCGTAAAATCACCAATTGTTATTGGGGTATTTAATTTGTATATCATAATTATCCTAGCTCCAGAAGATTGAATGTGCGAATAGTGGAATAAACCGGGTATGAACTCGATGTAAATGCTTGCAGTTGAAACGAATAAGTTCCGGCAGGCACCTGTGCCGACATCTCAAACAAAGTCGAGTTAAACAATATTTGTCCTGATGTGTCTGTAATAAACGAAAGTGGTCCGACAACAGGAACACCATTTTGTAAAAGTTGTAGTTGTAGCGGTTGCGATGCGTACGGAAATACGCCGGTTGGTAGTCCCATATCGATAGTCGCTTGTGTTGAATATGTTCCACCGGATATAACAGCGGTTATATAACCAGTGTAACCAATACCGTAATCAGATATAAACACAGAAGATAAGTAATACCCTCCTACACCTATACTATACGACCACCCAAGTATTAAATAACCACCAGAGCCTGTTCCATACACAGTTACAGATACGCCATATATATCTGTATATACTCCAGCTGTGTGTATTGTAGCTGTAGATAATTGACCACCAACCGATTGCGAAAGAAAGTTTGCCTGAAGTGCGATAAATACCGGATTTCCTTTAAGCGTTACGGTCATTGCAGAATTTCCACTTCCGAGTTCAGGAAGATCAGCGAATGATGATCCAATCGATGGATTTACCGTCACTCCTTGAACCTGCAACACGTTCTTGAATTTTATATTTCCACCCATATCAACAGCAGTCCCGTTGGGGCCGTATATTAGGCCACCGTACATGTTGATGTCGCCTGATGAGTCTACCCAAAGTTTTGGAGATGCAATTACCCCGCCAACACCAAGATTCTTGAACCATCCACCATACTGGTTTCCCCAAGGACCGCTGCCAGTCATTTTTCCAACCTCGGCAACCAACGCCGAAGTATTATCCTCAACCTGAACCTCGACTGGCATCGATCCAGCACCACCAACAACCAAAGCCGAAGTTGATAATCTGGTGGTGTCTATGGTTCCAGCCTGAATCTGGGTTGCTGTAATAGAACCAGCAAGTATCACATCACCCTGAATGGTGTTTGCTACTATATCAGTTGTGCCGATAGCTGTTGTCGTTATCATCGATGAAGCAACGATAACTGACTCCACTCCAGAACTGTTAACCGCACTTACTCCATAAAAATAAGATGTATCGATACCAAGATTTAAGGTACTGCTTCCACTATCTGTAACATACAAAGCACTGGTGTTTAAAGCGACCGGAATAACAGTCCAGCTCCCCGGTAATGATGTTCCTTGGTAACGGCGAATATTATACGATTGAACATCTGCTTCGGTAGACGCCGTCCACTCCAGGCCAATCACGCGGAACCCGCCAATCCCAGTAATAGTAGAAGGAGGTACTACTGTGACAGCGTTATTTGTCGCTGTTGTTTCAGATACTGGCGTATTGTATGCCGATGTCGCCGTACTGTGAACAGATGCTACTGAAAAGTAAAATTCGGTAGCGCAAGGCAAAGGTTGAATACGAATTTTAGGACTACTAGCCAGAGGAACATCTGCGTATGTGTAGTTTCCATCACCTTTATCGTAGCGAAAAATGTAACCAATAATTCCAATTTCACTATTTGCAGGCCAAAACACATCAACGTAGGCAAACACCTGCCCAACACCATCAACAGCGGTTCCAGTATCTACAGACGAAATAGCTCCGGGAACCACTGGAGTTGAGTCTGTGAGCGGTAATACAGTTGTTATGGTTATTGCCGTACTGTAGGAACCATATCCAAGTTCGTCAGCTCTTGCGCTTCGCACCAACCAACTACCTGCGTTTGGAAAAGTTATTGTTGCTGTTGCAGACTGTCCGCTTATCTCGTTGGAAATTAAAGGCGTTGTCCAGTCTGGAGTTAAACTATAAGGAATCGCTTGTATGACTTGATGAGCGATATCTGTGCGCGGGTCGACGGTGAGCGAAATAGTTGCCACATTCCCACTGACAGATGTTTCTGCTATCCATGGAGCTGATGGAGCAGATAAACCTCCAGACGTTACAGATTCTGCAGATAACTCATTGCGAGAGTTGTACGTGTAGAACTCATAATTGCTCCAAACCCTTTGTAACAAAGTGTTTGGAAGCAAATAAGACAACGCAGATGGGCCGGTGTATAAGCTGTTATATAGCACTGTTATGCCGTCTGGATCGATTATCTCCACGCCAGCAACATCGTTAGTTCCATTCAGACCAATCAAAAAATCAACACTGGCTCCAACAGTTATAGTCGACCATGATGGGGCTGGTGGAATAACTGGATACCCACCCATCGTAAGCAAATACGAGTATCTAGAGTATCTTCCTGATCCGTCATATTCACGAATAAAGAAGCAATCGCTTCTGTTGACGCGTGGAAGACTAAAACTAGATGTAGAAAACGTGCTAAAAGTACCGCCAGACAATAAAAATTGATCTGCCATTGGAGCATCTAGCGTTGCAGAACGAACCTTATATCCGGCTGATGGAGTATAAGAAGTTGATATTGATGCATTATTTCCGGCGATAGAATTAATCAAGTAGGAAGGATAAGAATCTATACTTGTCGGAAGTGAATTGAAATTGACAGCTGTAAGATTGTTAGATGCGAATGTGTATGTGTAGGTAGGTAGAACTGAAGCAAATCCGAAGCTACTAAGAACGGTTCCCAGTTCATTCACCAAATCAGTGAACGTTATTTTGACATCCGTAACGATAGATACAAACTGTGGGAAGCCTAGAATCGTCACTCCGATATAGCGGCCAGATTCTGGCGAAGACGATAAAGCCATCGTGTTTGTGAGATAGCTACCTTGATATAGAATTTGTTGCCTGTTGACCAAAACAGCTCCAGCAAATAGTTCGGCCTCCAACGATGTTCTGATAGAAGACGATGCGTTTATTAAAACCTTCTTCCCTTGAACACCTTCGTTTACGAGGTGAGCGACGGCAACACCTTCCGACCTGTATGATGCAATAATTCCCTGAGTGGTAGAGGGAGCAACCGGCAACGAAAGTTCATATCCAGTGGTTGTAGATACCACCGACACACCATCAACCCTGGTATTACCTCCACCAGATTGTTGACGAACTCTCACGCTCGGCAATGTGGTTATCGATACCCCACCAGAATATGTAAAGTAGCAACTTTGAGGATTAAATAATGCATACAGCGAATACGCTGGTATGTTCTGAACCAAAGCGTCATAAATAACAGTTTGTACTGGTGCTATAGCTGAGTTGGATAGGTCGTAATCCAAAACCACCAAAGTTACATATCCATTACTAATATTCGAATACCCACCCAACTGTCCAGCTAAAGACGAAAACTGATTAACAGAACGATAAAGCTGTTCCATCGAGAAATAAGAAATCAGTTCGTAAGCATGATTTGGCTGCGATATAACAACAGAACCAGTGGCTTGACCGTTAATTACGGCTTGAATTCCGGTTGTCATTGGGTTGGTGGTGAATAAGAAACCAGCAACACAGCTATTCTGAGCCAAACTGTTATCGCTGTATATACCACCCATGATACCCATAGAAAGCTGGCTAATGGTGAATAATCCGTGCGAGAATTCAAGCTCTCCACCCATCTCTACGGATTGTTTGGCAACTACAGTACACGAACCGAGTTTTGCTCCACCAGCAACAGTTATCAAACCAGATGTATACAACAAGCTATTGTTTGGGTCTGTGATTGTCCAATTATCTGTGTCTAAAACCGATGATAAAAATGGGTCGTTTAATAGAATGGATTTTGTCGAACTGCCAAAAAAAGTTGCAGACATCGGAATATTCTTCGTATTCCCATCACCCCAAAAGCAATCTGTTACGTAATCTTGCGGCTCGTTAGGTCCATTAATTGAGACATCGCTAATCACATCAAGCGCACTTGCCGCCACATCATATCCAGTAGTATTAAACGTGTCGGATTGGTAGTCGACAGTAATTGGATAGCTTAAGTCATTCTGGATGATGAAGTAAACCTTTCCGTTCAGAACATACCAGCGCCACCCAACTTGGTTACATAGAGCTTCAGCTGCGTTTGCAAACGTCCAAGAAGAGTTTATAGCGAACAGTTCTATGTACGGTCCTTGCGGAATACCTGTTAAATCTAGAGCGGTATTTGAATCTACCGATAAAATAAGAGATTTAAGAATGTCGCCAGCAGCTTGATTGACAAAATCAGGCAATGTCCCAACGCTCAACTGATTAAATTTCCAATCTTCACTTTCAGCAGTGAATGTATAACCTGAATATCCAAGAGCTACGATGGCTAATACTGGCGTGGCATAGACATACCCTGTGAACCATACAGTTCCAGAGTCAGAGTAGAACTTTACAAACATCCCTTCCGTAATCAAAGTAAATAGGTTATCTTTTGGATATACGGAGCAAATTAATTCCTTAGCAAGATTCAAACTATCATCTAGAGTGATTGGTACTGTAGGAACTATATAAGATGTGTAATCGATTCCATTGATTTGCAGGTGTTGAGCCATACTCTATGTTCTAATAAATCAGCTACTTTTGCAATGGTTAGTAATTGTTAAGGATGTATTCACTCACCTTTACAACCTGATCTGGAAATACATTAGCCAATCCGCTCACAGGATCACACCACATTCGTACTGTTTCAAAAATACACATGGTTTTCAGGTCTTGGCTCATAGCTTCCCAGCAGTTTATTTGTCCACCGTCTGGTAGCGCTCTAGACAGCAAAATAGCAGCCGTTCTCGAGTCGAAGGTTGGGTCGCCCCAAACCTTCTTCTCGTCAGCTTTCTTTATAAGTTCTTTCAGTTTTTCTGAAATTTCTGTATTAATCGCCATGTTTATATCTCACAAACTCCACCAGCGCAAGAAATTGTTTCCTGTATTTTTGTATTATCTTGATCTTCGATTAGTTCGCTGTAATCGACATCAACATATTCTCGTTTTAGGTCACACCAATATTTCCAATTATTTACATTTTTAAGACAGTACGTTGTTAGTTTAATATCTCCACCAAAGTAATGATCTGCAAACTGTTTGACCCGTCTGATCCAATCTTGCTGATAATGCAGCTTAAGTTTTGAAACCTCGTCGTCGAAGACAGGAGGATGTAAAGATAACGTGTTAACACCCATTGCATAATCACAAGCTAACCAAAGATTATCATCAAAAGCAGCAAGACCATCAACAATCAATCCAGATGCCATCAAACTGCCGTCTCCGTATAGCTTTACAATTTCAGATGGAGTTAATATAGCTGTGAAAGGTGCTTGGGGATAGTCTAAATCGCCTGTGCTTGAAAGTAGAGATATTCCAGCGAAAGAGTCTCGATTATTGTAAATGTAATCCACAACCACATCCCACTCATCTGGTTTTACAGATATGGTATTAGAAACGCTATGACGTAAGAACGGCTGCACACAAAGATCGTGATTGGTGCCTTCTTCTATCCAGTTGTTTTGTGTGAGCTTAACATATTCTAATTGTTTAAGTGCCCCAACATCTTTTTTAGTTTTGGCGTATTCTGAAGTTTCGATACAGAATGCTATGACAGAATCTGTTCCGTTTTTACTCCACACGCTCTTCTCAACAGCTCTCGGATTTTTAGACGCGAAGAATTGGTACGGAGCTTCTAATTCATTAGCTTGAACGCGTCGTATATACCTACGAGCGTGGTGAGCATGAACACCACTCGAAGTTCCAAGAATACATGACGATGTCCCTTCTGGTTTAAGACAAGTGGTTCGTGCAGATTGATTTATTCCTATTTTTTTAGCTATTTCTTTATTAGTTTCTTTAACTATATGTGCAGCTTCTTTTTGAATATCCGGATTAAATAAAATATCTGGGCTATCCATCATGCCTGTTATAGAAACACCAAGTAGCGCTTCGCGCTCGATAATTCTTTTGCTAACATCACCAAGATAGTCGAAATTTGTATAAGAAGCCTGCGCTGTTCCTATTATAGAAGCCACTCTAGCAGCTTTAAAAAAGTCTTCTTTTGTTTTACATTTCTTACCGTTGATGATGGATAGATTACAAGCCTGCCAACCACTAAGTCCTTTAATATCTACAGGATACTGCCCAGCCTCGACACAAGGATTGAAAACGATTTCGGTAGAATCAGCCCAAATAAAACCTGGTTCGCCAAACTCTCTAACAGATTTTATAAGATTTAAAAAATCTTCTTTTGTTGTTTTATCTCTGATTAAAAGAGCTGAATTGTTGGAACGCCCACGTTGAGGATTCCTGTAATACCAATCTCCAGTTTTTGCTTTTGCCATGAGTTCGTCGTCTGGAGAAAACATACATAAAGATGCTGAACGTCGAACACCACCACTCAAAACAGCGTCGGAAGAGTGCATCACTATATCATACGCATCGATAGGGCGAAGTCTAACCTGTTTATCAGACACACAACGAACTAAAAGCTTATTTATTTCAGCAAGAGCTTTTTTTAATGGTTCTGGTCCGGGAGCTTTACCTACTCCAGAAGATAAAGGATAACCTTTTGGACGAATTAAACTAAAATCGAATTCGACGTTGAATCCGTACCACTCTTGGTATTCGGAGTGAGGCATGAACGTGGAGATAAGAACGCCAAGAGAATCTGCCCAACCCTCGATAGAATCTTGGATAAGGAATTTTTTTGTTTCTGTCTTGTTTGTATCGTGTGTGTGAAAATCTGGAAGTTTTGCTACGTGATGTTTTTGAACAGAGAATCCAGCACCACAACCACATAGAAGAAGCCAAAACGCTTCTTGAAAAAACCTCACCCTATCACAATAAGAAGTGACACAGTTGAAAATTCTCGCATGTTTTTTAAGAATCGGCGATCCACCGTATTGAAGTGCTCTTTGGCTACCCAAAGCGACCTTGTCTCTAGCTTCGCTAAATGCCCATCTCAGTTCTGTTTCTATCTGAGGTAATCGTGAAAGATGCATATCAAGTACGCGGTCGTTAGCCTCGTTCCAAGTGTCTCGACGCTTAAGTTCTGGGTTGTAACGGGCATATTTTGAATGGAATGTGTAACTTTGAAGCGCTTTAATAGACAAAACCCCACCTTGCTGATGTGAATACAGCTATAACATCTAAATTTAATTATTGTGTTTCAAAGATTGTTAAATCGCAGCTAATTGCGAAGTTCGTATTGCAGTTTGGGCATGTGAAAAAGCCTTCTGCTGTTGGAGATGATTCCATCGTGGTGTTGATTGATTTCGTCGTTTCAAGATTACAACTTGAACACTCAGCGTGTGCTGAAATATCATGCACACACAATGGAATCCTATCCCGTGATTTACAGCCTTTACTCACAATACGACTCTATCGCCCGATACGCTAAAAGGCAATAGTTAAGACTTACCGTCGTACTTCAAAGTCAGGACAATCTTGGCACTTTCTACGCCTCGAGCCTTGAGTGCAGCTGCTCCATTAAAAAGAGCTGACAGGACACTGTTTTGTCCTTCTTGTTCTAGTTCGTTGAGGTTGAATTCGCCAGCGGCGATAGTGATCGATACCTTTTCCTTAATTTCTGCTGCCATTATTTTGCCTTCTTTTCTATTTCTGATTCATGGAGAGCGATTTCCTTCTTACTACCTAATTTCGCAATATAGATAGTACCCAATACGGATGGGATATCATGCGGCCAACGGACAATATATTCTTTAGCTATTTCGCCGTCTGTACTAAATAAGTGCTTATGAAGCACTTCTACGTCTGTGCCGAGAATTTCAACCTCAGCGCCTTTGTATTTTCCGCTTAATACTTTAGTAGTCTTTTCCATAATTTTAATATACCCGGTCACGCGTCGAATTTTTGGTTAACTTCACACTGATGTTGTAAACCCTTCTCAACATTCATGCAATTTTCGATTATAGAACCCAAAACATTAACTATAGCTTTTTCAGCGTCATCAATTGGGTCCATTGGATTAACCACATTTTTGTGCATTAACATTATTGCAAGCATTCTAACAGCTTCTGATTGTTCTACTCTCCCTCGAATGAACGCAAAATTCAAGGCTGGAACATTCTTCAACTCGGGCATTTGACCAAATCTTTCGGTTTCTTCCATAATGTCACCTGCTCATCATACAGCCGTATGAATGAAGTGCTCTTTATAACTTTAAACAGCCTGCTCGAAACTCGAACGTGTGCTACCATCTTGGTTTCCTTATAACAATCACCGATTTGCCAAAAACCATGATAATCGTCAAAAAAATATACCCTTTTACCCATGAATGATGTTAATTCGCCGGTTGCGTCTGTAGCAACTTCCTGTGTTTTTGTCGCTGTTGATTTTTTGAACGTTCTCTTATTCATTGAATGTGTGGCTTTCCACTCGTTCTCCCAGTTCCATTACACATAGGACAAGGAATTTCTTCTGAATGTACATTTATTATTGAACCTGTACCTTCACATGTTTGACAAACATCTAGATGTTTAAACCATGCATAACCACAGTTTACGCATCCTAGTGATTGTGTGTAGCTGCGTTGATTGTAGCGTAACCAATCCCTACATGCTTCAGTTTCATTATAGGCCATAAAGAATTCCTTAAAAACTATTTAATATTACACGCACTCATAATGGTTACAACTATCACTCCTAATGTACCCGGATGTGAGAACGTAACTAAAAATACACGCATCACTTTGTGTAAGGAGTTTGATATGGGAAAATATCGAGGTAAAGTCTTTCTATTCCACGTGATTACTGTAGCCATATTGCTTTTCTCCGTCGTAGTAACGACCGTGTGTTCGTTGATATGCCCTGAAGCCTCAATTATCGGTGTGGCAACCATGATATTGTTTGCATACCAGCGCCATATTCTGCTTCCAGCGATTAAAGAGAGGTGGATGCATGAGGCTGACGTAGAAGCGTTACATTCCCACGAGTTGGCGAAGGATAATTTTGTACAGCAAGTCGACGAGCTTATCGCTGATGGTATGCAGAGCCAGATGGGTGTTGAACTAAACGATATGAGTTATTGTCGCACTTGTGGAGGTATGTACACCGAAACAAAGAAAGTCAACCCCAAATGTTTTCAGATAAATATCCCAGAGCACCGCGTCGAAGATGAACCACCAGTCCCCAATCCTTACGCATGGTGGTGGTTTCAAATGAATGGCTACGAGCCGCCAAGCTTCGAGCCTAAAGAACACTGCAATCCGTTTTATCATCGTGAATGGAGTAAACCAGAGCCTGTATTCAATTTACAGATTCGTGGTAAGCAGTACTATTCTTTCCACACCAACCAAGCTTGGGATTTGGGGTTTGGGGATATTCCTCATTGGTATGTGTTGAAGAAGAAATAACCGGGTATAATCCCATCACATGGACGTCTATGCAGCAGTAATCGGAACTAGAAAGCCAGATCAGAACCAAATTCTGATGGCAACAGAGGTAATCCGATGGCTGAATGTACGGAATGTAATTATTAGAACTGGTGGTGCTGTAGGGATAGACCACTTGGCGATGAGACTGGCTACTAGATTAGAGGTTTACATACCTTGGCCGGGGTATAACAAAACACTAATCCCATCACACGCAAAGATTTACTGTGCTCAAGACACTTCATTGTATAGGGATAAGTGGTTTGCATCGGTTTATAAGTATCACCCCAACCCAATCGCATTAACCAATGGTGCAAGACACTTACATGCACGTAACTATCCTATCGTAGATGGAGCCATCATGGTGAATGCCTTCCCTGATGAGCGCGGAGAGGGTGGAACAGGGCAAGGAATCAGAATTGCAAAGGATTTAAATATACCATTGTTCGAATACCGGCGTGGAAAGACTATCGTTAAACACTTGGAGTGAGGGATATATGAGAGCAACTTTAGATTTGATAGAGAAGATCAATCACCGTGATAAGAAAAAAATCAAGAAGCTGGCTAAACAAGAACTTAAGGAAAAGGTTCAAGAGCAGCTCCTGAACTTCAAGAAGAACCAGCATGTCGTAGCCCCAACACACAGTAATCCTGATTGCCATGCGACTCTTACAGATGATAAGGAAAAGTGTATCTGTGAGAAGAAGGAACCGAAGAAAGACAAACATGAAGGTCGGTACATCTTCGAATGCGGTGTAACCAAGGCACGGTACTACAAGAAACCTGCGCCGTTACTTCCAGAATAGATAATACCCGTAATTCTACTAGAGTTTTGGTAGAATTACGGGTATTATTGCGCTTATACGCTACATTCTGAATAGCGTTAAGCGAGGTCGGCGTGTCATCAACAAAACTATCTCCAGCTGGGCGTAGATACGCAGCGCTAAAAGATGAATACGACCATCGAGACTTCAAGTTAGTTACACATCCAACCAAGCCATCGTGGGTAAAATCTGTTTTGAGCAAGCTCTTTCCACCAAAGAAAGAGACGGTTGTGTCTGCGGAAGTGATAGACCTGATGGGAGATTTTGGCCCTGTAAAAGATCAAGGGCAGTTGAGCGCATGTACCGGATTTGGATACGCTGGATATCGTGAGTATATTTACTGCAAGTTTTATGAAAACGAGATAGATAAGACCATACCGCCAGAGCAAGCCATATTCAGCCCATTATTCCAATACTATCTAGAGCGTCAATTAGAGGGGACAATAGATCAAGACAACGGTGCTCAGATGCGTACAGGGTGCGTCGTTCTCAACCAATTCGGCATCGCTTTAGAAACCGAAGACAATTATCAACCAAAAAACTTCGAAGTGGCACCAACTTCACAACAACTTGCAGACGCATCACCATACAAGTTAGGGACATATGGCCGTGTAAATATCGACATCGAGTCGCTTAAAAGCTGTATTCGCTCCGGTTTTCCAATAGCTGCTGGTATATTAGTATATTCATCATTCGAAAGCGACGCTGTGGCTACGAGCGGAATTGTTCCGATGCCAAATACAAGTACAGATCAACTTTTAGGTGGACATTGCGTACTTTTTGGCGGGTTTGATGACGAGAAACAGCTCGTCAAGTGCCGTAATTCGTGGGGATTACAATGGGGCGATAATGGAAATTTCTATCTACCTTACGCCTTTATACAAAATGCTTTAGTTAACGACATGTGGACGTTACAACTTTGAACACGCCGAGAGGTAGAAAAGTAAGGAGAACATCATGGCTGACACAACACCAGTACCAAACACAGATATTGCTACAGGAATAGCAACAGACGTAGCGGTAATCGCAGCAGACGCAACGGCGATAACAAACACAACAAATTCAAAACCATTTTACTTGAGTGTTACACTTTGGGGTATGGTTATTTCGACACTGCCTCAATTGTTGCCACACTTAGGTATTAAGTTCGATGATGCTTCAGCACAGGCTATCGCTGGAGGTATTGTCACTATTATAGGTGCTGGAATCACCATTTATGGTAGACTTCGTGCATCGCAGAATCTTCATGTGGTAATAAAGAAGTAATTAGCCGAGTCTCGATGTCGACCAACAGAAAAACATCATGGGATAAATTCCCTAAACGCCAAAACGACAATGGAGATTGGTTATGTCGGTGGTGTAGTAAAGAATGTACTGGTCGTAGAACATCATTCTGTTCCGACGAATGTTTCGAGGAAGTAGAAAAACGAGCTAATCCGGCCTATATGAGACGTCTTGTCTTCATAAGAGATAAGGGAATTTGTTCTATGTGTGGGATGGATACAGTTGCAAAGCGTAAGGAATTGAGGCAGATAAGGAAGGAATACGGTGTCCAATTCTGGTTAGATACTAAAAAGAGTATGAAGATTCCAAAACACAGAACTTCGCTGTGGGATAATCACCACTCACTAGCTGTTATAGAAGGAGGCGGCGAATGTTCTTTAGAGATGATGCTTACATTGTGTTTATGGTGTCATAAAAAAGAAACTTCAGCTTTAAAAAAGCGCCTGGCAATGGAAAAGAAATGCAGAAATCATGGTCGACAGCTCGGAGATTCCTAACGCCGGGTATAATAAAGCAACAGGGTGTACACCCTCAAAGAGGAAATGCGCATGAATAAGTATCTCTCAAGTTTTATCGTTGCCATCCTAAGCTTCAGCCTCACGTTCTCGTGTGTTGGCTGCACTGGCGCTCAGGAACAGCAAGCAGTTAATCTCGTCGTGGCAGAATTACCAACCGCGATTCAACTGGCAGAGTCTATTCTGTCTGTTACATCAGCAGTAGGCGCTACCAATGGTTCAGATTCATCCACCATCGCTAGTATCAACCAAGAAGGTAAGTTGGTGGCTAGTG
>Ga0302268_1000069_pt1 | contig 59906 bp, 128 predicted proteins | sample III_Bog_E2_1_FD_194554 | JGI IMG/M metagenome (GOLD analysis project Ga0302268, IMG submission 194554) | Peat permafrost microbial communities from Stordalen Mire near Abisko, Sweden - III_Bog_E2_1 | ecosystem: Environmental > Terrestrial > Soil > Wetlands > Peat | place: Sweden: Abisko... | reverse complement strand
ATCAATTGGATAAGCTAAGTTAACACGTTCGGTATTCCAATGGTTTATAAAATCATTAACACCGTCAAAATCTGAACAAACAACCGTATCATCCGAAGTTTTAAATCCAAATGATTTTAGTTTTTGTAAATTCTCATCGTGCGTTTCAGAATTAATATCTTCTCCGATTAGATAATAGAAATAGGCATCCAATTTACGTTTAGCAACTTCACCTGAGCTTAATTGTTTTAAACTTCCCGATGCGGCATTGCGTGGATTAGCAAACAATTGTTCACCATTTAATTCACGGTCTTTATTTAGTATATCAAATACTTTGAAAGGCATAATAATTTCACCACGAGCTTCAAAATATGTTGGATAATTATCACCTTTGAGTTTTAAAGGAATACTTTTAATGGTTTTTACATTGTCAGTTACATCATCCCCATTTTCCCCATCACCACGAGTAACAGCCTTTGTAAGCTCACCGTTTTCATATGTAATTGATATAGAAGTACCATCAAATTTTAATTCACATACCAATTCCATATCTTTACCAATGAGTTTATAATCTTTATCATAAAAATCTTGAAGCTCTTGAATACTATATGTATTACCTAATGATAACATTGGATATTTATGCTTTGATTGTTTGAAATGATTTGAAATATCACTTCCTACGCGCATAGTTGGCGAATTCGGATCGTTGAATTCTGGATATTGTAATTCCAGTTTCTGTAGTACTTTCAATTTCTGATCAAAATCGTAATCTGAGATGGTTGGATTGTTTAGAACATAATAGTTATGATTATGTTCATGTAGTTCCCTGCGTAATTTTTCAATTGCTTCTTTCATTACTTTAATTGTTAGTTTATTTAAGTTTTCTAATGCTTCTGGACTATTATCAACTGTATGTGTACCAAGCCATTCAACCATTTTTCGGTTGTTCCTTTCATAATTATTTAATTTTGTTTTTGATCAAATAATAATTCATCATTTGCCTCATCGCCCCAAGCCGTTACCACAATGTAACCGCCATTAACCTCACACAACACAATAGGATCTAACTCTACTTGGTGAATAGGTTCCAATTCTGGCATTCCAAGAATTCTGGCATCAGATTTTTCAAAAGCCTTTTCATCAAATAATTTTTTAACTGCAGCTATCTGTATAGTATTTATGTTTAATTCACGGTCCATTCCTCGGATATGTTCGATTGACAAATTAAAATGATGATAATTTTCATTAAGAGGGTCGTATATATTTAATGATTTTTTAATGTTTCTAACTATTTCTAATTGCTTTTCATAAGATAGATGGTCAAAATTTGGTAAATCCCAAATATCAACTTTAAAGCCCATTATATCGCTGACATTTTTTTCTGGAATATCTCCTAAGAAAAATTCTGGAGTGCGAACATATAAATCATATTTTTCACACAATCTTTCCAGTTGTGGTTTTAATAAAAATTTATATTGCCCAAAATATTTTTTTTCATATTCTTGTGCTCGGTAAGGATTATCAGAAATGGCCTTATATAACCTTGTTGCAATGCTATTTTTAAAACCAACTTTAATTAAAAAGTCACCCTTCTTTCTAAAATCTTGGGTGTTATGATTTTGCTTTAAAAAGATAAACTCGTTATCAATATCCTGATGTACGTCTTTAAATGTTTTCTTTACTATTACAGTTTCTGTAGTTTCCATATTTTAAATTTTATTTTTGTTAATATTCCCAATGGCCACAATCGAGACAAACAAAGCATTTGCCGTCGAAATAATAGTCATCACTTCCGCATTGTGGACAAGTCATAGTTTTTAGTTTTTAATTAATTATAATACAAAAATAAAACATTTAATTGAATTAAACAAATTGATTAACATAATTTAATTAATCGTTGTATATCCCTTAAAAATTAGGGTCATTAACACCAAAGTTCTGCAATAAATCAATCAAGTCCATGTTGTATATCCCTTAAAAATTAGGGTCATTAACACCAATTGTAAAATCATTCAAATAAAACTATTGTTGTATATCCCTTAAAAATTAGGGTCATTAACACCGTTCTGGCACTGTTGGTTTAGTTGCTGGTAGTTGTATATCCCTTAAAAATTAGGGTCATTAACACCAATTGTAAAATCATTCAAATAAAACTATTGTTGTATATCCCTTAAAAATTAGGGTCATTAACACCTATTAAATGAGACAATTGAAGGTGTTCATGTTGTATATCCCTTAAAAATTAGGGTCATTAACACCATATTAAAAAAGATATACAATTGATACTGGTTGTATATCCCTTAAAAATTAGGGTCATTAACACCTGAATATATACAAACAATTGTATGTCAAATAGATATACCCTAATTTTAAAATAAAAAAGAGATTTAGCGAGTGAAATCATATTGATTTCCAGGATTTAAGTTATCCTAACACGACTCTTCGTGTTTCACCTTACGCATTACAACATGCGCGTTTACAATAAATAGTAATATTAATTCAATATTGCTTTAGCTTTTTCAAGCCTTCCTTTTTTTGATTTAGCTTTTAAATCATTTCCTTTTAATTTTGCGATATTTTCAGAAGCTATAACATCGGCGTCTTTTTCAATATTATAACATTTACATAATTCATTTGTACATTTAAATTTTGTTTTGTCTTTATCTTTACGATTTTCAGCAGATGAAATTCCACAAACTGGGCAAGTTAAAGACGTATAGGCTGGATTAACCCAAATAACTTTCATATTAGCAAATTCAGCTTTATATTTAATAAAATTTTGTAATTCATAAAATTTCCAAGTCTTTAAAAAATAATCATTTGTTTTAGCTGTTATACCAGTTAAATCCTCCATATTAATGGTCCCAACATTATATTTAAGACATACATCAACTACTTCTTTTGATATTTTGTGATTAATTAATGTAGCCCAATTTTTCTCGACTTCTTTTAATTTATCTAATCCTTTTAATTTATTTTTTGTTCCGTGACCACCAGAAGTATATTTTAATGATTTTTGTAATGATTGCCGTTTCTTTGACATTTTAATTCTGTCGTGCTGTATTTTTTCACCGATTGAAATTTGTTCTGGTTGATGCTTTTCATCCGTAATATAAATTGATACTGGTCTATTTATACCAACATCGATCCCCATAACTTTTTCTTGGTTTAAATTTTTATTTTCAGCCACTGGTATATCAACCGTAAGAAGGAAATAAATATCATTTTCATTTAATAAAACACTACTATCACATAATTTATATGTCCCATCGAGCACTCTATCAACTATTACCCTATTATTTGATTTATCCTTACCGAAAAATAATTCAAAATCAGTATCTTCAAATTCAACGCCTCTTGATGTTGGAATAGATAAAACATATTTATCATCCTTAATTTTTATTGCGTTAGTAACTCCAGTCTCTTTATCATTTCTTGCAGAAATTGGAAAAGCTATTTTATTTTTTCTAAATGAAGGTATACTCATTTTTCCATTTAGAATATCATAAAAATTGTTACTAATAGTCTTAAATATAACAGAATTAAAACCACTTCTAATTGATGATGGTATTTGCGGATACGTGGACATTTGTTGATAACCAGAATTTCTAATCGAAGTTCCAAGTTTTGTTTCTAATATTTTAACAGCCTCCCCTTTAGTAACAATTTTACCTTTTGTTAAAGAATCAATCTCATATTGGTTTCCAACGTGTAAACGAATAACTTCATTCCCAACCTTTGATAATGTAGATGCAATATCTTTAATATACGTAATTTTTTTATTTTTAATGTCTTTGGAAATTCCAGTAGGTATTAATTTTATTTTTCGTGTTTTTATCATTATTTTATTGCAAATGTACTAATTTTATTATCAATAAACAACTTATTTATGTTAAATTTTAATTCAAATGGTCAAATTCGTTAACAATATTTTTCACGTTAACGAACGCCTGTAAATATTTTTCTAAACTACCGAAATACAATCCTTTTACCCCCTCGTAAAATTCAATTATTTGATCGTGAGTTTTAAAAAGAATTTTTGGTAAATGATATGTGTATTGCTGGTCATAATTGAAAACTATTTCTTCATCGTTTTTATAATAATTCAATAAAGCCTTCATAATTGTTCTCGATTTGTCTGCACAACAAGGCCAATCCTCGTATGTTTTAATCATTTTTTGAAAATGTCCTTCGATGAATTGAGAATTTTCCAGAATAAAAATTACATCTTTGTTATCTGATATTTCAGAAGTTATTAATCCAGAAATATATTTTTTGAAAGGGTATAAAACGCCAAAAAAGAATTCCTCATAATCAGTAACATCTAATATATGAGATTCTTTATTTAAATTTTGGTATAATTCAACATTTTCCTTACCAATCGAATCTGAAAATGATGTTAAAAAATTGGAAATTGATTCTTTGTCTAATAAATTGTCGTTCATTTTTTTTGAAATAATTTAAAAAGGTAATGTATTATTGTTATTATTTATTTTTAAAGTTTGGTATTTATTTGATATTAATCTAAATAGATATCTTGGAACATAAAACAATGGTACTGAGTTGAACATTGGGTAATCATAATATTCATGAGCCCCACATCTTTTACAAATAAGATACCCACTATCATTATAATCGGTAGACGTTTTGTGTCCAGTAATGTATTTGCAAATAAATTGTTTAATCTTCAGCATTCTCGCATATAATTTAAGCTTATATCATAATAATCCATATCTTCTGGGAAATAGTGTTCAGCCACTTTTCCAAATCTATCAATAGCACGTTCAACTATATGACTAATATTATTATTCCAAATCCATGTTATTCCTTCATCCGAATCTATATTATAATTTTCATAGTCTTCTTCGGTTTCAAGCCAAATGCAATATTTTTCATTCCCACACAATGGTTCAAGGAATTCATCAATAATATCCCCAACAACGAGATTGAAATCGGATATGTCGTCTATATCAATACAATTTTTAAATTTTATCATTTTATTTTATTTTGAACAAATGTACGTTTATTATTCGAGAATAACAAGTTCTGATGATTGATTTCTATGCTTTTTAATACTATTTATGTAAGGTGATAGATCAGAGGTTAATATTCCATTTAATATCTTACTTGGCACTCTAAATTCCTCAAAAGTAGCATCATCTTTAAGTAAAACAATAATACAACCTATAACTTTTATATTTTCATATTTACTTCCCTTCAACATATCAATTAAAAGCCTACTATACAATGGTAATTGAATCTGGTAGTGCCCCAAAGTTGTAGCGTGAAACTCATCATATGGTGGGTATAATTTCTTTGTATACCATTGAACTTCAAAATTCTTTTTAAAATTTGTCTTCCAGTCTGTAACTAAAAGGCAAATCTCGGTTTTTGGTTTATTTAATATCAACCAAGTTTTATCTGGGGTGCCAACGTAACCAAGTGATAATGAACCAAGTATCGTTTCCGTATCTAATAATACAGCACCTCTTTCGTGCATTAAATCAAGAAACTGTTTACCAGCTTTGATCATATTATCTCCATCAATTATTTGCTGCTCGGTAACCTCGAATATAGGCTTACGAACTTCTTTATAATTGCCGTATTGCCTAACAGCTTCTTTTTCTAATTCAAAATGAACGCGAGATCCTTTATTCGAAGCAACCACACCAGTCAACGCCCATTCAGCTAATAAACTATTCTGCGCTTCAATATCTCCGTCTAATTTTTGGAAAGATTTTGTAGATGTTGCGTCAAAAGGCTCATAAAACTCTTCGTGAACAGTTGAAACAGATGGCCAATCATTTCTAATTACCCCATTAATATCATTCATGAAATAAGTGTGGGTATCCTCAATAAAAGTAAGGCATAAATCCTCTTGTTTTTTTTTAATTATTTCATTAATTTCTTTTCTTGCTTGCTGTAAATCTGTCATTTTTATTATTTTATTATGTTTTCTTAAATTATCTATAGCCCAAAGAGGTTGTAAATTCGTATAATGACAAAGTTTTAAAACATCATCCTCGGTAACAGCAGAAGATAATGGAATAATATGATCAATATGCCATTTACCTTGGTTATCCCAATTCATTCCAATGGTAAATTTATTTTCTAAATAAATTTTTAATTCTTCTGGAGTGCACCCAACAATTTCGAAAGTTTTATTCCTTTTTGTTATATTTCTTATTTTTAAATAAAGATAAATTCTGGTTCTAATATTTTTAGCTAATTTATATACTGGATCTGATAATAGTTTCTCATTTCTTATTTTATTTTTTTGGGTGTTAATTTTGTCTTTATTTTTTATGTTGTAGGATTTAATTCGGACATTATGAGTTTCTCTATCTTTAATTCCATATAAACGTATTTTATCTTTATTTTCAGATGCCCATTTTCTTGCTTTAGCCCTTCGCAACAACAATTTGTTATCAGATATATTTTTCCTTTTTATGGAAATTGCACCCTTATTTTTATTATAGAGCTCTCTACTTTTTCTATTAATTTCAGCTCTATTATCAGCGCTTTTATTTTTACTTTTTAATCTATTCTCTTCTATATTTTCATGATATCTATTTTTATTTTTTTCTAATATCTTATCTCTATTTGCATCATAATATTCTTTTTGTTTTTCCTTTTTATTTTCTAAACTTCTACACTTCTTACAAGTACCCCTTAAGTCATCTTTAGATCTTTTATCCTTTCCAAATTCACTTAATTCTTTTTCTTCTCCGCATTTAGTGCAGACTTTCGTTGTTTTTATTAATTCTTCCACTCTCAATATATTCTTTTAATAGATTATTTATGAGGGAAGACAAATTTACAAATTGTGATTTTAAAATATGTACATTTTCTGGTGATAAAGATAACGACACTGATAATTTTACTTTTTTTTCTTCTTCTGATATTTTTTTTCTTCCCATCTTATATAAATAGTTTATTTTTAAAAAAGTATTAAAAAAATTACTTTTATTTTTAATTATTATTTAAATTATTTCTTCAACCCATTTTTCGAAAGCATTCAACATCGGGCTAACATTTGTACTATCGGCCCATCCAGCAAATCCAATAAACCCATCTTGATTAAATGAAATTGCTTCTCTATCATTAAAATAAGAACCGCTAACCATTAAAAAGTATTTATTAACTGATCCATCTTCATTGAATTTACAGCCCTTTCCTTTTGAGCCTGTTTTCTTAAATTTCAAATCTATATGAGGGTTTGTTTTATGAAACTCCAATAACTCAATGATTAACAACTCTTTTAGTTCATGGATTTTTGATAGATTGATATCTTTATAGCTTAAGCCTTTATCGATGAATAATTGTCTACATTCGTCTTTTGTCATATTTTTTATTTTAAAAGTTCTGGATTATCAACTTTATTACCAATAATATTTGCACCTTTTATCCAGTGGTAACCATCAACACTTTCCATTACATCGGTTAACCAAACAAATGAATCTTCAAAGTCGTGTGAACCAAGTAAAAATCCGCATATTTCCCAAGCAACGACACATCTAATTACTTTATCGTCATAAACTAAATCTAAAATATCACCTTCAAAAACTTGTCTTGGTTCAGGTACTAAGTAATTGGTGTAATCAGCAAACTCTTCATCTTCAGTTAGACCAGTAAATTTTCCAACCGATTTTGCATCGACTTCCCCATAACTAATATAATAACGACCCCTGATAATTTCAACGCAACTATCTTCAACCCAAATGTTCATTTTTATATCCTTACCTCTAACCAAATGTTTATTATCTTCCATATTTGTTATTATTATTTTTTTAAAAATTGTATATCAATTGAATTAAGTAATTCATTATAATCCTCCAATGATACGTGTTTTGGTTTTGAAATATATAATATAGGGGATGTACCTCTCTCATCATTTCCCCAAATAATGGCACTTTTTAGTCCATATATTTTATTCTTATTTTTATCAAATTCAAATGATTTTAATCTATCAAATATACTCATGATTTATTTAAGTTTTTAATTCGTTGTTCATATTCTAAACAAGTTAAAAATTCATGATAACTATTACCTTGATAAACAACATCTCTGAATTTATGATGAAATTCATTAAATTTTAATATTTCATCAAACGTAAATTCTGGCAGATCACGTTCAAGTACATTTTTATACATTTGATATCTATAAATAAATGATTTTGTTTCACCGATTGCAGCATATTTATTACCGTTTGAATCGGTTCCCATCCTATCAACCAAATTTTCCAATGATGTTATTTCGTTAAAAACTTTATCTGAAATATGTTTCATTTTTTATTAATCATTAAATTTCTAATTCTAATATATTCATCCGTAATCCACGAATATTCTGGTTTATCAATTATTTTTGGTTTATTATTTACATCTCCATAGTAATAATAGTGAGTTAAAGGAAGTTCATTTTCAACCAACATATTAAGAATATCTTGATTCTGTCTTAGTTTGCAACGTATTGCGCCAAGAATAATTTCTTTTTCTTCATCCGTTATTTCACGATCTTTTAATATATTCTCAAATTTCAATAACTTTCCTTTTTCCTTGGCCTTATACCCAATAAGTCTTCTAAACGAATCGTGTTGTTGGCCAGTGAAATACCAATACCAAAACCCTTCAACTGTCCTAAAATGTCCATATGGTTCATAATCAAACGGAGAATCAGCAAAGTTTGATAAATTTCTACCCAATATAGTACGACTTCCAGAATAAATATTAATGTGGTCTATGCCATCATTTATTGGTTCAAACATAATTTAAATAGTTTTTATACAATATAACAAATCATCAACTTGCGGTCCATAAAACTCATAAGCAAAATCAAATGCTTCTTCATAATCTTCCGCTTTAATTTCAAATTGCGGCTCATTTTGGTGATTTTCTTCAAAAAATATATATGTTTTTAGTTCCATATTACTATAATTTGCTAACGTCAACGTTATAATTTTTAACAACCGTATTTTTAGGTACGTGTATAATCACTTCACCATCTTTATCAAAAAACGATTTATTTAAGAATAAGTTTAGAAACCAATTAATCTTAACAGCTTTATATTTTGTATATTCTATAAAAGGTTTATTATTATTATGGCAATCTTCTTTAACATATGTATTATCATCATTTTCTATTTTAGAAATTTTATATCCGAAATTAGAATTTGACACAAAATAGTAATATTCGACAGCATTAATAGTTCCAGAACCCAAACAAAAATTTCCAGATATTGAAGAATTAATTGACAAAGAGCTTATATAAGTTATTCCAAAATTTTTATCTTTTTCGTATTTTGGATTAACAGGTAAAATACATATAATAACTATAATCATTGAAGATGATATTAAGACCGATACTAAAACCGACACAATAGATGTTAAAAATACTTCTTCAAATCCACCACTAAAGGCCATTTCTTTAAACGTTATAACAAAAACGCCTAATCCAATTAAGATAAAAAATATAATTCCGAATACTGTCATAATTTAATTTTTATTATTCTAATATATTATTAATTTAATTAATCAATGTCTTCACAAATGTTCTTTTCCCGAACTTTGTTTTTACTGTTTTACTTAATCCATTTATATTATTGCTTATTGAAGTTTGTAATACAGAATAAAAATCACTAATTTCTTTTGTATTTTTAAAAAACAAGCAATCCTCAACACATTTTATTTTTAAATCTATCTTATTAAATATATATTCGTTTGAACCCCATGAGTAGCCATGGATAATATTATTTATTTGTATATTTGATACCGAATATTCCTTCGCCATTTCCATCTGACTAATTCCACTTAGATATTTTTCTCTGATTTCATCAACTTCTTTTTGTGTTAATTTTGACACTGGGTGTTTTTCACCACCCAACCATTTTGAATAATTTGGCTTATTTATTATTTTATGTTTCTTCTTATGTTTTTTACCAAGATTTGCTCTTGATGAGTTTTTTCCCCATTCTTCGGTAACAACTCTCTTCCATTCTGACATTTTTTTTAATGACTCTTCACTATGCTTATAACCAAACGACCCTTCTCCACCAATGGTTTGATTAAACCCATTTTTCATAGAATCATATTCGGCTATATGTTTAATTTCTAAAAGTAACATTTCTTCTCGATTATTACATTTTTCTAATAATTCGAAAATAAAATTTCCCTCACCATATTTGTTAAATGAAGCTTGGAGATGTTTATTAGGGTGTTTATTTTTTAATAATTTACTTTTATGCTCTTTTATTCTACTAGGAAAATAAGTATCTGCACCAATATAACAATCATTTGTAATAATATTTGTTATTTTATATATCGAATAATTTATTTCTTTTAGTGACATATTTATATTTTACATATAAATATATGGTTAATAATATTTTTATTAAAATTAATTTATATTTTTTCATTTTTTTAGCCATTTGTTTCGTGGGTCATTATATTTAATTTCAATTGATTTTTGTATATCCTCTTCAACACTATTAAACCAAATTCTGGGATATTTACCATTTTACTTCGAACGGCATTTGATTAATTATTTTAGCACAAATAGGTGTTGATAGAATAAGCTGTTTTAATTCATCAAAAGAAATTTTTTCTTTAACCCAAAACACAGAATGAGAACCAGGTCTATGATCTTTACAACTACCTTCAATAGCACAAATAGTATAGTCTTCGATTTGATGCCACCTAACGTCTCCGATCCATTTAACATGTTCAGTTAAACATTCTGGATTAAAAGGAATATCCTTAAAACTAATTTTTGATGATCTAAGAATATCATCGTCAGTTTCAAAAAAATAATGACCAGCGTGATCCAAATCTGTTCCGAAATAGTTCATATTTTATAATTTATTTTTCGTGAATAACATTATTTAAAGCGTAGACAACATCAGCATCTTTCCACCATTTAAAGTCAAAATATTTTTTGGAACCTTTTGATTCAAAGTAGAATGTTTTAACATAGCCGTCTTTTTCTCTAATTTCAATATATTGTTTTCGAGAAATACACATTACTGTTAAAGCCTGCTCTCCATCTTCAGAAGCACAGTCGATCCAATTATCACCAGAACTTCCAGTAACTAATCTAATATCGTTGGTAGAATAAAGCTTTAATTCCATAACTATTGGTTTTTTACGTTAATCAGGGTAATATTATCCCCAACTACATCAGCTAAATCACTTACCAATTCAATAGCATATATTTGACAATCATCATCTTGCATAGCCATTTCTCCACTGTAGCATCCATGAGCTAACATCCAGCTATAAACCAAATCACAAACTTTTTCTTTTTGATCTTCCGAATAATCATTCATATTATTTAATTTTTTTAAATTCGAAACAAATGTACGAAAAATATTTGAGAAAAACAAGTTTGGCTATATTTATATTAAACTATTTTCTATGATTACCTTAAATGAATCCGACATATCCAATTTAATTAAAAAAGTTGTAAATGAAATGGCCTATCCAACTTCATTTGATATCCAACAATTTAAACAAATAAGATCATTTGCTGAAAAAATTAGGTATTGTGATTCAAGGCTTATAAAGTTAGGTTCAGGTAGTGGACGAATTGTTTACCAAATTGATGATGAAAAGGTTCTTAAGCTGGCCAAAAATGCTAAAGGCATAGCTCAGAATGCTGTTGAAGCTGAAGGGTATATTCAAAATTATAGCATTGCGGCCAGAGTGTTTGAAACAGATGATAATGATAGTTTTGTTGAAATGGAATTGGCAAGGAAATGTTCAAAATCACAATTCAGAAATATAGTTGGCTTCGATATAAGTTTAGTTGAACCATATCTAACAAAGCGTTTTACAAATAGAAAACATTATATAACTATATCTCCCGAAGATGAAGTTATGTTAGATGAAAACGAATGGATGTCTGATTTGGGTGAATTGGTTGGTGATTATGATATGCCATTAGGTGACGTAGTTAGAATATCTTCTTACGGGATTGTAAAAAGAGATGATGGGGATGCAATTGTATTAATAGATTTCGGACTAACTAAAGGAGTTTACGACGAATTCTACGCAAGGAAATAGATAGTTAATTATCTTTTAAATTTGAATTATTTATTATTTTTGTAATTCAATTAATATTTTCGTTTTAATCAAATTATCAGGTACAGCTTTTGTTGCTAATATACCAAGTGTTTCAAATCTACTCTCTTCTGATAGATTATATGCAATATCAAACAGTGTCTTATTTTGTTCTTTAGTGAAAATAACTTCATCAACATTTTCAGTTTGGATAGTTTTTCCAGATCTCACTATTTTCATGAGTTCTTTACCGTTTTCAGTAATATGATATATAATGCCCCTATAATTTTGAATTATATCATTCATTAACATAATTTGTGTGTCTAAATTATTCTGTTCCAATTTTGTCATATTTTATTGTTGTTAATTATTTTAAATGTTCTAATTGATACTTTTTTAAATCAAAGAATCCGTTCCAATTAATATCCATATCTATCATATTCGTTTTGATTATCTTCAAGCTCCTTATCTAATTCATTTGAAGATATTTGGTTATCAAAGTAGCTATTCCACGATTCGTTGTTTAGTTCTATAAAATCTTCTTCATCCATAATATCATATATTTTTAATTAATCACCATAAATCTTCACTCGTTAACACACCGCCAATTAAATCACCTTTAAGCTGTCCGTTTTCACGAACTAATATCAATGCTTCAGCACGAGTTAAAAACCTATTTTTAGTTGTTAAAAACCCCTGCGTTTCTGATTTACCAAACGTTTCCTGTGGATACCTTTCTGAATATTGCTGGAATATGCAAGCATGACGCCATCCACAGAAACAGATTCCGAAATCCAAATTAAATGGTTGAAATGAATGCTCTTCCCCATCATTTACCCAGTTAGCCGCGCACATTACGTATTCCGTTTTACCGTTGTTCATTTGTAAATCCAGCCTATGTTGATCTATCATAATTCATATTTTTGTGAAAGTGCGACTTTTTCATCTTCTTTAATTTGTTTATAAATATATCTATTTGATAAAATCATTTTATTACTTTCTCTGGAATAAAATTGTATTGGGTTATTTTCATTGCTATAGGACGTATAAAATAAATAATCAGCTGAGAAACCTGGCATTTTTTCATACTTAAGTCCATAAGCATCTTTTATTTTCCAATAATCAGTTAAATTAAATGGATCTTTAAATTCAATTGTTAATTCTTGAATTGAACCATTATAAACATCAATTGTTACAATACAAGGAAATCCACAATATGCCCCATCTAATGTTAGATCACCAGTTTTTGTGAATCCTTTTTCTATTAATTTATTAATAATATTTTCGGAAGTATTATTTAAAATTCCAATCCCCAAAAACTCAAATTGCCAAGATTCTTCCTTAATTTTTTCAAGCGAAGATGAACCTCTATTTACTTTTGTATTTGGGAAAATCAAACTAATTAACCAGCTAAAAATTATTAATCCAACTATACAAATTAAAAAATATAACATATTAAAGTGTTTTTAAATTAAATAATTTATCGATAATATCATTATGGAAATTTTCTGGTAATTCAGAGCCTGCAGCCATTGGATGCCCACCGCCATTAAAAAATTTGCTGGCAACGTCTTTACCAAGATTAATATCTTTTCTTATTGTCCGATAGCCTATAGCCTTCGCCGCATTTATTATAACTATGAAATCGAGTTCTGGATTCATTTCTGCCAATGTATTTCCTAGTTCAGAGCCATATTGTTCGGCAAATACAACGCCAGCCTTATAACCAAGAATATCTTTTTCAATAATCATCTTACTTTTTTGGTAAATATAATCATCAATTTCTTTTTGCTTACATTTTAAAAGTTCCAATTCATTATTGAGTAACCGAAGATCACAAGTCCGTATTTTATCATATGTGTTTGAAACAAATGTGTCTCTACCAATTAAATATAATAGATCATTCCATTTTTTTGGCGTAATATCATTATATACTTCTTTCCAGAGCCAAGTATCATATTTTCTAACTAATTCAGTAAATTTTTCTAAATCAGCAGCTATAGAAATATTAATTCCATCTGTCCATTTTGTTAAAAAATATGAAAACAAAGAACTTGCACATGTTTTTTCTCCATCAATTTCAAAAGTTGATTCCGCCCAATAATATTTGTTTAAAAAATCATTGGTTAAATGATGATCAATTAATCGAATATTATGCCCTTCGATTGAATCAATGTATTCAGCTGTTTCTTTATTAACAGGAATATCGGTTATATAAACAAGATTATTAATCTTATATTTATCGCTTAACAAATATTCCTTTACTTTTTCGTTAATATTATTATAGTCACAATATGCAACATCAACATCATCTTCACCATAATATATTTTAGCTACAATAGCGCAGCCAATACCATCAAAATCTGTGTGTGTAAATAATTTTATCATTTTACATTTTTTTTAGTTCTTCAACTGATTTAGTTGTAAATATGCTACAAACTCTAAATTCCCAATCTTCAATTGGAATAGTTATATATTTCCCCAATGTTTCACTTGTTCGTTTCCATTGTATAGTTTCTTCAGGTGCCTTATAAGATGCATCCTCATAATTCCAATTAAGTTCTTTGATAAAATCTTCACAATCAACTGGAATTTCGTTAATCATATCACGTATGACATCGCAACAATTTCTTATTTTCATATTATTATTAATTAATTTTGAACAAATGTACCACAAAATTTTTGAATAAACAAGTTTATTATTGTTTTTTAAGTATTTATATTAAACATCGTTTATGATCCAATTAAATGAATCTGATTTATCATCCTTAATAAAAAAAGTAGTAAATTCTATTACTGAAAATGTAATTACTGAATCTGTCTCTGATGAGGTATATCATTTCACTCGACCAGACCAGATGCTTGAAATATTAAAGACAAATAAGATAAACCTGAGTCCTACCTTTGGTATAAGTGCTGACAGCAGTTTGAATCATAATAAACTTTATTCGTTGTCTTTAACTACATCTAAAAATACGACCATCGGTTATAAAGGTACCAAAACCCCAGAATACATTTGTAGAATACAATTTAGTGGTAGAGAATTAAATTATAATTTCAAATCAAAACACGTCGATTATTGGCAAAGTTCCAGGGACCCTAAAACATATAAAGATCTTAGCTTGGATATGATTTCCCATAAAGATGAGATGGAAGAAAGAATTCTTTCCGATAGAGATAATATTAGTCCAGCGAGTAGATATATAATATCAATTGATCTAATAGACACATATAAGGAACCACAAAGACTTATTATTTTTTCTCAAATTAAAGAACTTGCAAAATCATTAAATATACCTTGTTATTTTTATAACGATGCTAAAAGCTTTAATTTTTCGATTAAGCAAAATGTAATTGAATTACCGACTACAAATGAGCCAGACGAAAGTAGAAATTATGATAAATCAAATTATGATGCTATTCGTTTATTTGCTCTGGCTTCCTATGGAAATCCTGAAATCGAAAACAAAATAATTTCAGGGTTATCAAGTTTTAAAGTTGATTCAAATGATTTAAAACAAAGAATTGATAAAGAAATAAATGATTTTAAATACGAGTATTTTAGACATCTTGATGACTATAGATTAAGAGATTTAGAAGTAGGAATTCAAGCAAATGTAAGTAACAATCGAGCTACCACAAATGAATTAACCAGATTCGCTCTTAGAATGCTTGGTTATGATATGAAGAAAAACAATTGCAATTCACTTATGGCGTATTTCAAATTTAAAATATTCATGGGTAAAAAAACGCAAAAGCAATATAATGAAGAATTCAGTAATAAATTAACTCAAGTTATAGACAAAAGTTATCAAGAACAACTTCCTAATCTAAATCGTTACCAATTCGAATCAATCGATGGAGAATATTATAGTGGTAATGTTATAAAATTCGTTCCAGAAATTAAAAAAGAACTTGATCGTATCATTTATAATATAAAACAATATTGTAATAACTATATTTTAAAAAATAATGATATGTTTAAATATTCATATGTTATTTCGGGAAATGAAATTAAAAAGCAACTTAAACTTGAAGATATTGATTATAAATTCTGTAGTAATATTATTGAATATAATAATTCAAAACTTTCTGAATATGATATCAAGCAAGTTATAGACTATGTTTTATATGATATTGATGATTTCTATTATAAAGAGATCCAAAGAATGCAAACCGAGGAAATGGAACAATGGAATAAATAATTATAAATTATATTTTTCTTCGTTTTTAACTGCTTCTCTTATTCTTTCGCCCATCGCCTGAACAAATCCCATCCTACAACAGGTTGGATTTTTAAATTTATCATACGTGCAGTTATCATCTTTTTCTTCGACATTCTTGCAACAATCATAAATTCCCGCTAAATCAGCAATATATTCTGCTAATTCTTCTATCGTTTCTATTGTCATATGTTAATTTTTAGTGCTTGCTGTTATTATAAAATTACATTCTTGATCTTGTGTATCTCCAGTCGTTACAACTTTTCCATATTTATGTTCAAATATTTTTTCAATTATAAAATTTTTATCTTGAAACTTATCGAATGCAAACTCACCATCTGTTTTTAATTTAAAGCAGTTATGATAAAGCTCGTCATATATTAAAACATACCATTTATCGACCATTATTTTGTAATAATAGGTTGAACCAGCTATATAAACTTTTTTGAATGACTTTAATTTCTTCATTTTAAAATATTTTGTGTTCAACTTTAGTTACTTCACTCAATTCAAAATTATCATAACATTTATCGCAATACAAATTATGCTTCCAAAGAATATTGCCACAATCTGGACAAATGTAATTAAATTTGTGGTATACTGTTTTCACTACAAACCACTTATGATATTTATAAAAATGCAGACCAAGTTCCCATTCATGCCTATTTTGATATTTACGTTTTATAAAATTAAAACCAATGGACATCTCACAAGTTCGCCAATGTAACCCAAGAATAAATAACGAATAGGTATTGAATAGATTCATTCAGTTTAATGAAAATTAATGATTACATAATGAACTATTTCATTATATTAAAAATAAAGAAAAATAATTTTAAAAATATCTTAACTTTTTCAATTAATATACTATTTATATTAAAATAAAAAGTATATATACATTGAATTTAGCTGAAAGACATATTATCAATTTAAATCACCCTAATTATAAAGAGTGCGATGAACTTTGTTTTAAATCTAAAAATATATACAATTTCTCAATTTATAAAATTAGACAAGGTTTTTTCATTGATGATTTTAAACCGCTTAATAATCTTTTTCATGAAATGAAAATCGAATATTGTTTTAAAGAACTTCCTATGAAAGTGGCTACTGCCACAACTATTCAAGTTCAGAAAAACTTTAAAGCATTTTTCAAAGCAATTAAAGATTATAAGATTAATCCATCTAAATATCAAGGTAAACCTAAGTTACCATCTTACCTTGATAAAGAAAAAGGACGCTTCCTTGTTTCTTACAATTATCAGGCTATTTCTAAAAAGGTTTTTAATAAAGCCCATAAAATTAAATTAAGTGGAACTAATATAGAATTTTATACTAAAATAAATGATTTTGATTCTATTGCTTGTGTTAGAATCGTTCCACGATTAGATCATTATATAATCGAAGTTGTTTATTCTGTCGAAGATGTTAAACCAGTAAGAGATAATCATCGGTACGCTTCCATTGATTTAGGTGTTAATAATTTAGCTACTATCACAAGCAATACGAAAGAATTAACCCCAATTATTATCAACGGTAAACCGTTGAAATCAATTAATCAATTCTACAATAAAAAATTAGCTGAATTAAGTTCTGCTCTTGAATTAAGGAATAAAAAGAAAACAAGTAAAGAACTTAGAAAATTAACAAATAAAAGAAATAATAAAGTTGACAATTATTTACACTTAGCCAGTAAAGAAGTTATTAAACAGTTAAAATCTAATAATATAAGCAAGTTAGTCATTGGCTTAAATAAGCAATGGAAAACTGAAAGTAATATTTCAAAGAAGAATAATCAGAACTTTGTTCAGATTCCCCACAGTAGATTTATAAGCATGTTAACTTATAAATGCGAAAGAGAGGGAATACGTATTATAATGCAAGAAGAAAGCTATACGAGTAAAGCATCCTTTTTAGATTTAGATAATATTCCTGTTTATGGAGATAAGGAAATACCTGACTTTTCAGGTTATCGTCAATCCCGTGGAATATATAAATTAAAGAGTAGAAAGATTACTTTAAATGCTGATGTTAATGGCAGTTATAATATATTAAGAAAAGCAATTCCAACGGCTTTTGTCAATGGAATAGAGGGTATTGTAGTTTACCCAAGAATCATAAAAATTCTGAACTGATTTTATTTGAATTTCACTGAAATTCATTTAAAATAGGAACTATATTCTCTATCAATTTCAAATGCAATTGGTACTAATTTAAATTTTATTGACTTCATTTATTTGTTATAATATAAACTTATTATTATATCATCCATCGCGGAAACTAATAGTTGTGCTACTATCTCGGCATGATCTTCGTTATTATCAATAATAAAATCTTCCATTTCGATCCAACTTGGGTAGCCCTTAGAAATGGCCAATTCATCTTTTAAACGATTTAATTCAAGCATTATTTTTCCTTTATTAATTCTATTGCTTTTAATATAGCCTGTTCACGGGCATCTTCATAAGAATCTGTATCTATATAAAATTCATTTTTAATTAAATAATAATCCACGTCATCTGTTTGTGTCATAGTTTTAATAATACACGAAATTTCATTAAAAGTTGATTGTGTAATATCAACTATCAAACTATGTTTTTCTCTAAACCAATCAATAGCCTGTTGATATAATGGAGCATAAGCCAAATTTTCTGGAATATTATAATTAAAATAATCTTCCAAATCTCCTAAAACTAATCTACCTATTTCTGGGTCATAACAACCTAAACATTCTTCGCTAAAACCTATTTCTCTTAAAGCCACCGAAATATCGTAAGTGCAAAACTGTTTTTCAAAATTATTTTGTGAGTTCATCCAATTTATTTTTTAAATATATAATTACTTGCGAACTTGCATAGTCATTAACCCATTTAGGATCATCAATAAATGTGAGAATAGTAGCTTCATCTCTATTTAGATCATATAGTAATCCATCAACTGGTTGATCAACTATTTCTGATAATTTATATTTGACCAAACCTTCAAATGTTGAAACTACAACGAATCCATTTTTAGATTCTTTTAATATTAACTCTTTAATTTCTTCCATATATTTTTTTCACTTAATTATTTCACCCAATTCAATTATAAAAACTTTTCCTTTCCAATTATCCGACCACTCTGGTTTTGCTTCACCTATTGAAACATATTTAAATTCTATGTCAAATTTATCTCTATCAGCCGAATATGCGTGATAAAACGTCATATTATTTTCAAAGTCTTTTAAATATTCGCATAAATACGTATTATAATTTTCGCCATTAAGTTTCTCTATAAATTCTTCCATCGTTAGCAAAGAATCGCGCCAATTAAATAGCAAGGAAACAATACTTGGCTTAATACTTCGGTATTCTTCAGTCTTTTCACCTGAAAGGATCATGTCAAACCACTTTCGCTTTAATACCAATTTTAATTTCTTTTTCATTTTATTAATTTAAGTGCTTCAAATAAGCCTTTTTCTAAAGCTATTTCGTAAGTGTCAAACATAGCATCACCAATAACCTCAGGATTCTGAAATATATCAAATATATATTCTCTTTGTTTGATAACTCCTTTTTCCCCATTTATTACAGAAACGCAATTTTCAAAATTATAAAATGTTAAAACCTGTACGTCTAAATTATATTCGTCCCTAAGCAATTTCTGCAATAAAGATTGGGTTGGAGCTTGAAATTTTTCTATTTGCATTACCTCGCCATCTTCATCGAGCCAAAATTCTCCATTACAATCGTAATAATATTCTTTAAGTGTTAGATCATCATTAAAGACATTAAGGAGTTCACCTTCGGATACAATATTACATAGCCCATTTAATTCAGTGTAAAAATATTCCGAATCAATAATTATCCCTTTTTCTTTAACTAATTTTGAAGTTTCAAAACTTATTAATTGTTCAAACATTTTTATTAATCTTTAATATTATTATGTTCATTATCGACCAATATATTTACCAACGCGAAAAATGCTAAGCGCAAAGCACCTGCCAACAACAAAATGGCTAAAATTGTGTAGAATAGATTCATCGATAAAGCCCTTTAGAGTTGGCACATATCATTTTGCCACCTTGGTGATGGTGAATATAATATTTATTATTTTGCAAACCATGTGTATTAACACAACTCGAAATAGCAAGTACTAATAGAATTAGAATTAATTTAATTTTTTTCATGAAGTTATTATTTATTTTGTTTTTAAAATCACAACAAATGTACTATCTTTTTTCTTAATAAGCAACTTATTGTTGTTAAATTAAAAATAAATTTATTTGTTTTTGCTTAATATAAGTTTATCAATTATTTGAGACATATTAATAGAATCTTTAGTCCAAGTATTTTCGTCAAAACCATTGCTTGATTGTACGTTTTTAAGGGCGTCTACATATCCAGCTTTATAGAATACGATTAAAGCATTTTTAGGCATCAAAATTCTATCATCCTGCTGCCTGTTGCAAGATATTAAAAAGAAAAGGGATAGTAAAATAATTATTTTTTTCATGACTTTTGTTTAAAAGGTAACTTATTATCAAAAAATTTATATAAATCAAAAGAAAATTCTTCAACATCTAAAATCGTTTCAAATAAATTGGAATCCAAAGTAATAGTATTTCGTTCGTTATCATCCCTTGAGATCTCAACATTTAATTCTACACTAAATTTTTCATTGGATTTAATCGGAACATAATTACGCATATCATACACAGATAATAACAATTGTACGACTGCTCGGCTATCGCCATCTAAATCAAATGTTTTAAAAATTGGCTTGCAAAAATAATAATCCTCAGAATGTAGACTACCGTCGTATTTTCGGTAACCTTTTTCTTTAATTTCTTTGATAAACAAATCAAATTCTTGTTCTGTAAATGCTGTTTTCATAATTATTTAAATTTTATGCAGTTTATTATTGAATGATTACCATATGGTGAATTAACGCCATCCAAACATAAAAATATATTTTCATACGTTTCTTTACCTTTGTTCTGACATTTTGAACAATAACACATTCCCTGAGTTACTTTAACAATAACTTCTTTTAGCTGGTGGCATTTATTTAATATAAAATTATTCTTATTAATAAATTCTTTTCTTTTGCAATATCAATCATATGGCCAGTTCCTTTGCTTTTTCCATCATAAAACGCGATCAAAGCATCTGCATTCTCGGCCATTTCCACATTACGTTTGTAACCAGCACTTTTTTTAAATTTATTCCAGTCAGCAGGAAATTTAGCAACAGGATATCCCACTTCATCCCCCAAACTTTTTACCTAAAAAATCGGCACCTGACGCCATACCACAAACGATTTCAATATCATCCTTGTTTCTTAATATTTCAGAGCACTTTTGTTTTAATAATATTATAAATCATTTCTAACCCAGGCATACCACCAGTTTCTCTTACACCATTACAATAACGAGAACAATTAGAACAGTCGGTATAGCTGTCCATATCCTGCATTTCACACGATTTTCTATCATTCGGGCAAATTGGATTTCCATTAATTGGATAATTAATAATTAAATTTTCATTATTTATCATCATGTAATTAATTTAAGTTTTAGCACCCACTATTTCCAGACTCACTGAAATTTGTTCCACGTATCATTTCTGAATAGTTAGGGTCTTGCTGAGGACTATATTTCTATAGCTTGCATTCTCACGATATACAACTCATTCGTATTGTAACTAATTGATATTTCTATCTCCACATCCTTTCTCAAGGGATCAATACGTTTAGGATCACTCCAATTAATAGCTTTTGTTTGGTATTGGCTTGGCTTTTCAAGTCTTTCGACGCCCGACTATTAATTATCCTGTCAATTCAGAATTAATATCTTTATGTAAAGAACCTTTATTTTACACCCTTATCATTAGGTTTTGCGGGAATCTATCTCTACAAAGGATCAATGTTTAGCCTTTTACATTTTATTTAATCGGAGCTCTTAATTGTTTTTCCTCTAATACTATTCTTGTTCTTTGTGAAATTGCTTTTATTGCATTTTCATTATTAGCACCTATTTGTTCATCAAAATCTCTTTCATTACTAAAATCATTCGTCTGACTTAGTTTAAAATCAACCTCAAAATTATTTTCTTTTAAAAATTTTTTGATTAAATACGTGATATGTGACTTTCCTGAGCCACACATTCCAGAAATTGTTATATTTACTTGATTTCTTTCCATTATTTTTATTTTTTTTAATTCACCACAAATGTACTGTAAATTATTTAGATTAACAAGTTGTTTAACTTATTTTATCAAATTTAACGCCTCAAATAAACCAGCCTCCAATGCATCTTCGTATAAATCAAATTCTATTGAAAAATCTATACCTTTTAACTTATCAGGATTAACAGATTTTCCTCCAATATTAAATTTAAAACAATCATCCCAATAAAAATAATCAATTAAAACAATTATGTCATATTCTTCCCTAATCCACTTTTGTAATAAACTTTGTGTGGGTGCTTCACAAACAAATTTGGTATATTCGTATAAACAATCCCTATTTAAAATTCTTGGTGCTCTATATTCCACATCATATTCAATACCAGTATGCCTATCATAGTCTTCGTGTTCCAACGTTTCGGCATATACATTTTCGCAACTGATGTTAAATTCTTTTTCTTTAGCTAATTTTGCAGTCTCAAAACTTATTAATTGATCTTCCATTTTATTTAATTTTTCGAGCATAATTGTTCAACATTTGAAGCGAAAATAATTCCTTTATTAAATTGATTTAAATCAAGCAGATTTCTATCTCTCATAATGCCTTTTGTTAATCTCTCTATCATAACCCCATGATTTTCTTTATAAGGAATTATTCTTATTTCGTCAAATTCTAAATTTTCATAACCACTTTCATGTTTAATTTGAATTATTTGTCCTTTAGTATAAACAGATACAAATTTACCTTTTCCTGTTTTTGGCGTCATTGTACCGTTAAACCCATCCATATTAAATTTATGTATTTTTGAGTAATACCATCTTTTAAAGTCATTAATTAACCAAGATTTCCAATATTTTCTTGTTGATAATGTATATTTCATATTATTTATTTTATTAATTCTAATTCACCCAAAGGTTTAGCATAATGTTTTGTTCCAGAAAGTAGCCAACTAACAGTTTGGGCATCCGTTAGGTGTGCAAAGATTAAATCATCACCGATTATTAAATCTGAAGTATCTCTCATCCAAACACTATCCTTAATAACAAAACCGCCAGTAACGCGATATATTCTAAAGATTATACCATCATCTGTTATTCTAAGATCATTTTCAAAAATTTTATGATCTTGCAAATCTGTTATGCCACTAAATTCGCCAATTGTTTCAGGAATGACAAAAACTGGACCATCAGAGTTAATTATCAAATGATGTCCATCCTCTTCAATATCTTTAAACGGAATTATATATTTTTCACCAGTTGAGCTTTGAATTAAATTTCCTTCGATCCATTCCTCATCCAAAAATCGTTTTCCTCTAAATAATGTTTCTATTTTCATATTATTTTAAAATAAATTATTTTCTCTTAACCAATCAGCAAAGCAATAACACGATTCATCATCGCCAGTGGTTGAACTATTCCAAGCGTCTTGGCATAAGTCAATTAATTCTTCCTTATTCCAACTTTTCTTTTCAAGTTTAATATTGATAGTATTATCAGAATTTAATCTTAAGTCTCCACCAATCAACCTATCATCATATCCGCCATCCCTTTGATGAAACCTACAAATACCTTCATCATTATGTTCAACTAAAACCTTATTAATAGGATTGCCACTATTATATTGTTCAATTGTTAAATTAATCCATGATAATGGTAATTTAGGTATCTCAATTAAACTTCTTACCCCAGTTGTATTACCATTAGGATATAATTCATGTCTTATAAATTCTAAAGATTCATCTGTCGAAGCAATTATCTTTTTACAATAAGATGTAACTACTTTAAATCTTTTACCATCCTCTTCATAAATAATATAATTTATTTCAGCTATTTTTACAAATTCTTTTACTCTAACAATTTTACTTTGATTTTTAATGTCAAAATTTCTTATTAAAACCCAATTTCCTTCTTTAATTTTTTCTTCAGAAGTAACATAAAAATTCTGGTATTTATATAATTGGCAACCTAAATTAGAATATTCAAGTTTACCATTATCATCACTAATTTTTAATTTAGAAAATTTGTTACCGTTTGTAGGTAGCATTATTTGATCTAATTCTTTCCACATACTATAAATATTTTAACCAAGTACAAATAACAAACCAATAATCTCAATAAGAGAAAGTATTCCAAGAGTAAACTCCCAACAATTTAACTCGAATAATTTATCAATTAAAACCCCGAGCCCTATGTTTATAAAAACAATAATACGGTTCCACATAACAAAAAACCCCAGAAATCACTATAATCCTGATAACTAAAAATAATATTAATAACTATCATTATAATTACCGATATGGAAAGCACTAAATCTAAATTTGCCATATTGTTTATTTTTAATTAAATCAATTGTTTTTAAAATTGCGGCTTCACGGGCCTCATAATATGATGCATATTTCAGCTCGTCATTAATACTTTGATAAATCCAGTCATCAGAATATTCATTATACGTATCAATATCAAACAAAAAACGTGGAGAAAGTAATTCATCATTCACATAATATTTAACACTCCATTTGAATACATCAATAAACATATTGTGCTCTTTAATAAACCATTCAAAAACCTGTTGATATAAAGGTGCTGATGTGAAACCAATTGTATCTCTTTCCGAATTAACCCACGGAGAATATAATAAATCCAAATCCATTATTCCGAACCCATCATAATAAGTAAAGCATTCTTCATTAAAGCCTAATTCTTTTAAGGCCAATGCTATTTCATAAGATACAAAATTATTTTTCATAATTTAATTATTTATTTTTTAGCGTGACTAATGTGCCTAACATATTTATAATTATCTGATGTACATTGAGTGCTACTTATACCATTATTATAGCTAAATGTAGTTAATATAACAAAATCAGTTGGTGGATATAAATTATTCATCACAACTTCAAATTGTTCAACCTTATAAATATATCTAAAACCATTGGCTTCTTCAACTTCTATGACATCCCCGACAGCAACAAATGACTTTATAAATTTGTCATTGTTTAAATTATTTTTACTGAATAATTTTTTTATTAAATTCATATTGATTACATGTTAATAGTTTTATTTTCACCTTATTGTATCTCCAACATTTTTTGTTGCTGCTATAATATTAATTAATTCTGATCGCGAATTAAAAACTTTAATTGTATTTACAGAATCTTTAATAACAATAGTGCGTATTGTATCGGGTAAATCGTTTACGAATACTCTTGTTGTATAAGTTCTGATATTAGTAATCACAACTGGCGATTTTAAATGGTTAATCGAATATTCAACATACGTATTATAATCATCAAACTCTTGCCCATCATATTTTATTTTAGAATGGCATCCAAATAACAAAACACAACTCACTAAGAATATTAATTTTTTCATATTATTTAATTTTTAAATTTAAAACCATGATCTATGTGTTTCGTGTATTGTTTCAGAACCATCATCGTCTTCATGAATATACCAATCACTAACATCATCTGGAATTTCAACTATCTTTAATTCCTCAGGTTTTAGTTCTTCCACGGCTTGTACTAAATTGACATCATCCCTTAAAATGGCTGATTGATCAAAATAATTTTCATCCGAAAAAAGTTTATTCTCATCTTTTAATTTATTTCCTAAATCATCTAAATCCATTTCGTATTTTTCATATCCACGATTTCCCCTTATGTAAAAATATGGTTTACCCAGATTCGAAAGTTCAAAGAACCTGGTTAACACTCTTGTGGATAATGAAAAACTATCACCACTTCCGTTTACTATTACTATTTTTTGCATAATTATTTTAGTTAAAGCCTATATTAACATTTTCTATTATAAACGATTGCCAGTTATCCGAATTATTTAAATCATTTATAAAATCGTATATAATCGAATAATCGCAAGTTAATAATTCGTCAGAAAATTTTGGGGTATATTTAGGTGAAAAATGCCCACCGTACATTTCATTAATTATTTTAATAAACCAATTATACATACACCCATTCGCTGATTCATATATTTCTTTATCACGAGTATTACATTTAACAAATGTGTCAGGATAAGATTCTTCAAACTTAGAATGTAATATAGGTATCAAATCTTCTAATATAATTCGGTCATATTCCGTTTTAGTAATTTTATTTTTTGTTTCCATATTTTTAAAATTTAATTTTGTATTGTCCACATGTAACATTACAATTTTCTTTACTTTTTGCCCAACACCTACTACAAAAACCACTTAAATCTTGCTGTGGAGCATCTTTTGGTAACTCATTTATTAATTTATCATATGCGTTAACTATTTTTCTTTGTTCTTCAATATTATCAATATATAAAAGATGATACCCATCACAAAACGAAGTCAACGGTAAAAACAAAATTAATTTACCATCAATTATAAATTTTCTAACTCTTCCAATACAACCCCCACAAGCTATTGTTTCATTGGAAACATGAACTGGATAGCAAACTCCATCTTTATATGCAACAGTTTTATCATCTAAACTGTATGTACCTTCATCATTTTCTTTATTCATATTAATTATTATTTAATTCCAATAATTCTTTGTTATGCCACGAATTTCTTTAGCTTCAGACTTTTCACAAAATATAAATATTTTATCAGAATCAGATTCCCAATGTATATCAAAGCCTAATCCGCCATCTTCTTTATCTTTAGACAAATAATTAATAAATCTTATAGCTGGCTTATAATTTGATCCTTTTAATTGTTGTAGGGAATAGTTACATCCACTAATTGTCTTTACCTTTACTGGTATCTTTAAATCTTCCTTTTTAATTATCATATTTTTAAAAAATTTATTTAAACGAATTTAATAAATTCCCCACAATATTCACAAACTTCCGCAAGTTGTGTGCTTCCAACCCTATATGAATAATTCACTTCCTTTGTCTTCTCATGCTTGCAAATACTACGCAGATATTTTAAATTATATTCTTCGATTTTAATACGATCATAAGCTTTTTCTACTTCTATTTTAATCTCTTCGTTTGTCATATTACAAATTTAAAATTTTTAAGTGAACTTTCTAAATTTCCAATTATTTCTAAACCGTCAATTATTATAATACACATATTACCATATTTAACATTTGGAAATATTTGCATTATATTATTTCCAGCGATGATGAAAAAACCAATGTTTATTTCATCCATTCGGTTAACAACAATAGTATTTATGAATGTACCGTCAGTTATTTTATATTCACCGATTTCTAAAATTTTTATATCTGATAAATTCATAATTCTTTTTTATTATTTTTTATTTCTGAGACAAATGTACTGCAATAATTTTAATTAAACAAGTTTGTTAACGTTTTTTACGAAATTATTAAATTATTTCCATTTCAAAACTATTTATATTAAAAAATTAATAACAATGGGAAAAATAACGCTAAAAGAAAGTCAGTTAAAGCAAATTATAACTGAAACAGTTAAAAAGGTTCTAAGAGAAAATAGTCGCGATGATTTTTATAAATCACAAATACAAAAAGAGTTTCCAGATGCTTTGAATAACTATGATGGTAAAATTGGGTACGATGAATACTATTTACAATTGACTAATAGCAACAAACAAAAAATATCAAGGAAGCTTAATATTAATAACCCTAATTCGTTTAATAAATCGGATATAGATGAATATTTAAATAGTGTACCAGCAATACCAAAAGGTATAGATGGTGATTTGCTTGATGAATGGCTTGAAGACTTACAAATTGGTACAAGTAAAATTACAGACGAAAATAGTTTTAAATTATTTATGGATTATGTAAATAACGATGATAAAGATAGTAATTATTTTTATAGAAAACTCTTAAATAGAAAACAATATTAAAAACTACAATTAATATAATTTAAGCCATACTAATAACGTGGTTTTTTTTTTATATCATTTGTATTCCTCCAATTTTGATCCCCAACAAACGGAAGTGTATTCACAACCTAATTTTTTAATTTGTTTATATATTTTTGTTGAATAAAAATATTTTTCCAAATTAGTATAACGACTATAATCAGAATATGTCATGCCGTCACTTAAAAGAGTTAAAGTACCTCTGATTTTATTTTGTATCTCTATATAATTGTTATCATAGCACAATTTTAATTTAATAAAATCCGTCAATATATAAAACTCAAAATAATTTGAATTTTTTAAATAGCTATCTAATGTGATAAATACATTATGTAATATAGGGCCAATCCATGTCTCAACACTTACGTTTTCAAATCTTTTTAATTCTATTAGTGCACCATTCATAGTGATACTATTAGTTTTATTTTTTATTATAATTTCAAAATTTTCCATTCTTTAATCTATCCATTTAATTGGTTTAACATTGACTATTGGTTTCCATTTTTGACGCTCCTCACTTACCATATCATATAATTTTGATAACTTTCTTATTGCTTCATCTGATTTTTGGTTTATTTCTTTTAGTTTTTTAGTAAAGAACTCAATATAATCAACTGAACTTACTCTAAGAACTTCTTTTTGATAAAATTCTTCATTGGACAAATATGAATTTACAATAACGGATGTTGGTTCATTTAATTTTGTGTTTAAATATTCTAATTTTAAATTCGAAATACCAGTATATACAATTTTAAAAATAATATTTATTTTATCATCTACAGCCATACCATTAACATAATTACGAGTTGCTATTAATATATTATCAACATCGGGCATATATAACTTTTTAGTATTATCAATTATCATTTCAATACTCAATGTTTTTAATCTATTCAACGTTTTATATATTTCGGAATTAATTAAAAAATTGTTGAATGTTTCTTTTGTAACCCCAGCTTGTTTTAAATATGCATAAAATTCACTATTTTTAACCAATAATTCGTAATCAGATGTCAGATACATTCCTTGGATGAAATAATCTATTGATGGTATTGTTGATCTATAATTATAACTATGATAATCAGCACTCTTCATTAACGGAGTTAAAGGTTTTTTTATTTCATCAAATTTGTGCTTTAATTCATGGGACAAAGAAGATATTAAATAATTTTTATTTTCATTGAAATATTTTAGAATATGGGATAATTGAACGGTGGGATAACTAATATCATAATTAAATACAAAAATCGTTTTATTATTTTCATACGAATATTCTAACGTATTTAATTTAAATTTATCTAAAAGCACATCTTTTGAACTATTACCAATAAAACCAATTGTTAATTTTTTATTGAATAAATTAGCGTAATCTATTCTAAATTCAATAGTGCTCTCATTGAACTTAAAATCATCGATATTAAAATCTCCATTAATTTGAAATTTTAAAGTTGGATTAACTTTTGTTTCTTTATTGCTTGATAAATATCCTACTATTTTATCGTAAAATAATAACGATGTTTCGTATATTCCATCAGGAACTCCCATCTTCTCAACCAGTAACTCTTTTAATTCTTCATTCATATAATTTATTTTTGTGATGCATCTATTGCCTTGCAATATAGTCTAAAATTATCTACTTGGTGATCATAAACATCTTCAAATGTATATAAACCAACATAGTCATCCTCGTATTCAGAATAAATATATTTTTTAAAACCAAAATATTTAACGCTTTTATCCACGTCAGGGTAACCCATATAGTCAAACAACTGCTGTGTTGCATTCTCATTAGAAGATGCGGCAATTATAGCCTCACCATTTTCTTCGCTTGTTATAATCCAAATTAATTGCATATTTTAATCTATAAAAATTACTGATAGTTTTTGAAATCTCTTGTATTCGGAAACATTAACTAAGCACTTTTTATCACTATAATAAGGAGTAGCCCAATTAATCTGTTCACCCCAAAAATTATAAATAGGAAGCTCATCATTACACCACCTCTTGACAACGAAATCAACGATGTAGTGTTCTCCAATATAACCATTTTCATCGTCATAATCTTTTAATACAACACTTTTTATCTCATAAACTTCAAGCTTAGTCTTTTCTTCAAGAAAATTTTTCATTAATTCGTTGTCCATATAATTTTTTTATTTTTTTTAAATGAATATTAATACTAACATAATCAAGCCTATAATAGACCATTTAAGTGAGTATTTCAAAATTTCTAACTGATGTACTTTTTTAATTTTCATTTGTTTGATTAGTTAATTAATTGATTTAATAATTGATGATAGTGATTGTAACCATATAATATAAATTTTCCACATTTGATTGTGTCAGATCCAGACAATGAAATTGGTGAGTCAACATATGTTACATTATCAAACGTCGTATGACGCGACTTCTTTGCCTTACGAAATTGCTTAGAGTGATACGTACTAACAAATAAATTAACACCAAAATAATTATCATCCTTTATTATCATTAAATCGATACCCTCATAGATGTCCAGTTTCATATTATATATAACTTTATAATCAGATAAACATTCTTGAACTATCTTAGTGAAATGAAACTCCCTGATAAGCGAAGGATACAACCTGTAACATCTCGCTTTTAATCCGATCATTAAATAAGTAGGGTAATGATTTACCATAAAAAAAGGACTATTATAATCAAGATAATAATTGAAGAATTCATCCGATGTTGGAATAGTCTGATTTAATATAATAAAGTCATAAAATGCTGTTATAAAAACTGGTAACTTATAATCATTCTCTATCTCCTCTAATCTGATATCCCATATAGGAATGTCATAATCGTGTACCGTATCGAATATTTCCGTTGATGTAATTTTAATATCACTTAAAAGGTTTTTGAAATCTGTTTCTTTAAATATTTTAGCCAACTTAATTAATTTCAGCAAATGTACTAAAAATATTTAAGAAAAACAAGTTGAATTAGAAAAATATTTAAAAATATTAATTAATTATCGGGGCATAACGTTCTGTTTATTGTCCTTATTTCATTAATACAATTTCAAAATGATTGCCGATTATATTTTCAAATTCTATAATTTTATAACCAATTTTTAATATTTCAGATTTTAATGCCTCAGAATCATCAACCTCAATAAATTGATCAAACATTTTAAGATAAGGAATTCCTTTATAATCTTTAAAACCCCATAGACGAGGATAATTAACCAATAAAAACTCATTCCTAAGAACACAGTTAAAGATAAAGTGGTCACCATCCTTTAATTTATCATATGATAACTTAAAATAATTTATTTTTTCTTTTAAAGATAGGTGCTGAAAAACATTTGATGAAAAAACTATATCAAGATCATTTGGTATCGACATAGGTATAATTAAACCATCCGTCTCATAAAAGTTATATTTTGTTGGATACTCGCGTTGTTTTATTCTATTTAAATAATCTATCCCATAATAATTATTGATATTTAAATTGGAATACTTTTCACAATAATAAGGAAAACTACCCAGGCCATACCCTATTTCCATTATATTTGAATTTTTAAAAATATCCGTATATCGTTCAACTATTGGATGAAATATTTTTAAATTACTTTCATTGACTTCATTTTCATTATTACTTACTATTCCACATATAGGAGAGTATTTAAAATTTTTATCTAACTCTGACCAGAATAAACGGTTATCAATTTTATCTGGATTTAATAGCTCTATATCTTTTTTAGAAAAAACGGCTGTTTTATATGCTATGTCATAAGTATTTTCACGAGTAATCTCTATTCTTTCTTTTAATGGTTTAAATGAACTCAAATGCCATAACAATTTATTTTGATTTTTTTTATCCTCGTGGTTATACCCATATTTATCGGAAGATATTTCTTGAAATGCAGATAAATTACTTTTGATTAAATTCTTACTTTTTTCTTTAACTTGAACTTCTTTCATATATTTTTATTTAAATAAGCACCCATATAATCTAATATATCGTTTAATTGTGATTCCATTTCTTTCTTAATTCTATCAACCACCATTTTCATTGGCTCAGGATCTATATAAGTTATTTCAATTGATTTTATTCTGCCACAGTTACTGATTTCATATTTATTAAATTCCTCTTTTACCTTCCAAATTTCTTTCATTTTTCGCCAAATGTACGTGTAATATTTGAGAAAAACAAGTTAAGTCTATAAATTTTATAAAATATTTTTTGAAAATTTTTTTTTAAAGGGTTATTTAATAAGAGTATAAAAGTTCAGTGAATCCATTATAAGTAGTTTTGAAAATTGAAAATTTTCAGGGGCCAATTACTATTGGACCAAAATAATTGGTAGAAAAATTTTTTAACTGGAGGAATAAAATTACTTTATAAAGTCGAGTGAATTAAAGAAAGGCCTTTTTATTATGAAAAATAAAAATGGTAGAAAAAAATCAGGCAAATCACCGTAGTCGTGTATGACAGGGGTGTAGGTAACCCCCTGATATAGAGGGACTTGCACGTCAGGTACCCCTGGTTAACAACATTTAACCATCTTTAACACGTATGTTAAACTTTCATAAACTTGGTTAACGTTTGTGGTTAACAACAATTAACGTATAAGTTAAACTACTTTAAACTTTGTTAAGCAACATCATTTAACTTACGTTATGTTTATTTAAACAAGTTAACTATAACAATTATTAACCCTGTTAACAATCCTAAAATTTCAGTAATAATAATCAAATTCAGCAAAATATTTAGTACGACTTTTTTCATTTTATTTAACTTAAAAATATACAATTAATAAACGATTGTTATTGTTAATTTGTTTAATCCACATATGCGAACCACCGAAGCCAATGTTAAAAAATTCGGATTTACTAAACTCAGATTTAATAAAATTTCTTAACATTTTTTCATCTTTTGAAATTGTAATAGCAATTAACAATTGATTAAACTCCTTTAAAAGATGTGACATAGAGCCATCGCCATATTTGAAAATACCATCAAAGCAAAATGAGTTTTCTATTGTTGCATTCATATGTTCATTATTTAAATTTTATAAAGACAAAGGTAGTATTTTAATCGGTATAAAGCAAATTCGTTAACTAATTTTATAGGCAAGCTATTTAGAGCCCATTTAAGCTAATAAAATACGATCTGATACAATTGTCTTACTTAATATATTTGATTGAAATAAACCTGTATTGCGAATGAATAGAGCATAAAAAAAACCCTATCGGATTGATAAGGTTTTTAATTAGCTTATTTAACCTCTTCTTGTTTTAAGAACATTAAAAGTAACTCCCATCGATTCAAAACTCTTTGCAACCCTACATTTAAAATCAATACATTCGCCGATTATAGTTGTTTTAATTGAAGTACCATTATAAATAAATTTGTTTCCATCGGAATCAACCAATTTATATTTTAAAGTGTTCCATTCAGGGTTAAAAGTAGTTGAAAGTATTTTAACATTTCTTATAATGCAATCAGTTTCAACAGGTAGAGCAGAGTTAGATTTTTCTCTATTGGTGGTTATAATCATCTCCTTTGCTATTTCTTTATATTGTTCCATTGCATCAATAATTGCAGCACTTCTGAATTGTCCGTTATTAGCTAACCAATATAAATAACTATAATCTAAATCAAATATTTCAGGAACGGTTTTACCCGCATATTTACCAAAGGTAATAACCAAACTATTAGAGTTATAAGCAGGGTTTTTTGCTTTGCGTTTTCTGAAAGTTTCGTCATCCCATACTTCAATCGGAAAACCTTTAACTTTTTTGCGTGCGTTAATAACCGCATTTTCAAAATCATCCGCAAGCTGACCTAAATAAATAAAAGGGTTAACATATACAGATTCGCATTTTTTCAATTCAGAGTACATAACAAACATCACACCTTTTGAGCCTGATGACTGCCCCATACAGATGACATAATTTCTGATTTCATTAACCCGACCATCACCTTTTAACAAATTTTCAATTTCTTGTTCGTTTAGCATATTCTTAAAATATTTTGTGAATGAATAATTGTTTTTTGATTTCGAGTGTAAAGATATACTATTATATCTAATTACACAAATTCGTTAACTTCTTTTAATGTAACCAACACAACCGTAGCTATATGTTAAAATTATATAATATATATATATATATTGTTAATAAAAAAGTTATTAGATGTAACGGAGAAAATACTCCAGACTTGTCATCTGTCAACCTCTCTCAAAAGAATACACGAAGATACGGAAATTAATCCATTCCTGCAAATTCGTTAACTATTCTTCACATAACGAAAGATGTTGGTTATAGACAATTTCTTTTTTGCCATCAGTAATATCAACAATTACAGCGTAAAAAGGATTAAGTAGAAACCCGCCTTCAGGTAACGTTTTTTTAATTAACTGTTTAACCTCATTCAAATTTTCTGCATTAACAGTACCTTTGTATCTGTTATACTTTCCGTACTCCAAACGTGCTGAATAAATTTTATATATTTTCATAACTTCAAATATTTAATTAATTTCAATACACAAAAGTAGTAAAAAGTAATTGAATAAACTATTTTGTTAAGCATTTTTAATGTTTATATTTTGAGCTAATTTAAAGCGTTTTAAAGTACTACATTTCGTTTTGAATGGATTATATTACTCTGACTTAAAAACTGCTTAAAATTGATCTGTGATTGAATAGAGCATAAAAAAAACCCTATCGGATTGATAAGGTTTTTAAAGTATTATTATTATTATTTGTTGGTTATTGTTTTAAACCATTTAACAAATTCATTCGGCTCGGTAAAACGTTCGGGAACTGAAAACCCGTATAAATTAACTCTATGATATTTGTCTCCTTTGAAAAGTCCTAAATCATAAGCATCCGCCCAAATTTGTTTATCAAAAACATTACCCAAATCATTTTCAAATTCAAATTCAATTTTTCCGATATATAATATATGCTTGTTGTAAAAGCGAATGAAGTCTTTTAACATTTCAAAATAATTCTTGTGTGTTAAAAAAGCATCTATATTTTCTTGCAAATAACTGTTATCAACAATCGGGCAATATAAACTAATTTTATCGACTTCAATTTCATCAACGTATACACGGCAAAATATTGAATATATTGAACCATTTTTCGAGGTTGATTCTTTTGTTAAATTACATGAATCAATTGATAGGATGAACTTTTTCATTTTGTTGGTATTTTGATTAAGTGGGTTTGTCTCTTAATCCGAAACAAAAGTACAAAAAAGGGCTCTAATTAAAGAACCCTTTTTGTGAAAAAAGCTTAAACCTCATAACGTTCTAAAAAATATATTTTATTTTTTTCTTTATATTTTTCGGCTTGTTCCTTTGTTATAAATTCAGAAACCTCCTTTATATACTCACTATCTTTAATATGTGCTTTCCATAATTCAAAAGTACCATCGTTGTGTTCAATTATTTGTAACTCCCATCGTTGTTTATTAATAGTATTTCTTTGAAACCGATTTATTATTGCCATAATATTCAATATTTAAGAAACCAAATTCGTTTTTGATTTCGAAACAAAAATAGTACATTTAAGTCAGAGTAAAAAATGTAATTTGTGAATAAAACTTAAATGATTTTGACGCATTTTAAGCTCGTTTAAAGAGCCCGCTTTTGATTTGAATAGATTGCACCTCAAATGTATTTAAATTAAACCAACATTAAACAGTGAAGTAATATAATACAAAAAACACTCATCAACCTGACAAGTGTTTTGATTTTATTTGATTGATTAGTTATAAACCTAAAACAGGTAAAACCTTATTTCTTTTTGTTGCGGGAAACACCCAGCCACACCCGACGGTCAAAAATCTGTTATATTTGCCGCCTAAGCTTAACAAAATATCTTTGATTGGTTTTGTGTCTCCAATGATAACAAAACATTTTTCACTATATTCTACAACTCTGATACAAGAATTATAATTAACCTTTGGTTCGACTTTTACGGTTGCTTTTGTTTCAACTTCTTTTTTTTCAGTCGTTGGTTTATTGGTATTTTTAATAAAAGCTGTAATTTCGGTTTTATCACTTTTGTTGGATGAGTAACCATTATAAACAAACTCCATTATTTCAGGAATTTCATTTTTGTACTCATTATTAATAAATCTGAATTTCTTTTCTGCTTTGCTTTTGGTATATTTGCGAAATTTGTAAATAATATCAAAACTTTCCTTTACTACTGCAATTCCAACTAAAACAATTAAGCCATCAAATAATTTAACTGTTTGTTTTGTATAACCAAGTTTTTCAATATATTCATTTGCTTTGTCAAAATAAGGTTTCGCATTTTGTTGTTCAATATTTTTTTGGTTTTCACGTTCTGCTTTGTCAGTAGCTTGTTTTAGTTCATAAGCTTCTATATCTGACTTAATTTTTGCATCAATGGTATTTATATCACTTTTGCAAATATTTTCAATCAAAGGGTTTATGTTTTCGTTTTTGATTGCACCGATATTTAAATCTAATACCATAAAATAGCCTTGCATCCCCTGACTTAAATAAACCTGAACATTGCCAAAAAACAATTTTTCGTTTATTTCTTTTGCTTCTTTTTGGTATTGTGGCAAAAGTGTTTTATACTCTTCTTTTGTTGTGAAATATTTTGAACATTTGTAAAGACTATATTCAGTTGAATTGTTTGAAATTAACCATTTACCATCAAACACACCGTCAACGTTTAAAAACGCTGTAATAGTCTTAAAAATACGTTCCTTTTTAAGTCTATCAATAGCCGTATATTTAACTCCAATGCTAAGATTTTTGTTTTGAAACAAATTTTTATAACCACAAATGTAATTGTTTTTCAATTCGGGAAACAAGCCGTGAATGGTTATCTGTGTACGATATTTGTAAACAGGAACTTTTAAGCTTTCCAATAATTCAAAGGTTGCACCCTCGTTTTCTAAAATTTCAATGTCAGATTCTTTTAAAACAATGTCACTTCTGTTTAAAATATTTTTGTGATCAAAATTAGTACTTTCAAAAAATGTTTCAATTGATTTCATGTTGGTATTTTTTATATTGTTGTGTTTTGATTTCGTTTTAATTATAATGTAAAAGTAGGTTTTTTTCCAATGCAAAACAAATTTAATTTGTGAATAAACATTAAAGTTTAATTGTTAAATTAACATTGTTAACGAAAAATTATTAGATGTAACGGAGAAAATACTCCAGACCTCGCTTCTGTCAACCCCTCTCGAATCTTACAAAGGCAAAGGTACTGAAAATTTCAATACCAGCCAAATTTTATTTGTTAAAAGATGTTATTTAATACGATTAAATTGTTCGTAATATTCATCTGATGTTAATGGTCTTGAATGTTCACGATGATAGCAATCGGGGCAAATATAAGACCGACCAGCCCATGAACCTGAAACATCTTCTGCAATCGTGCCACGCCTACCGCATTTGCAAAGTAACGACGCTGAAGGATTTAAATTGTTATTGTGTGAACTCATAATGCTTTGTTTTAAATTAAGCTCAAAGATACTATTTTATTCAATACGATCAAAATGTAATTTGTTAAATGTTGTAGATATATAAATACTCGTTTGAGTACCTAAGTTTAATAAAAAAGGGCTAAATGCAATTAAGCAAATAGCCCAGTCCAAATCATTCTTTTAAATCCATTACAGTGATGTTTTACCGTATAAGTATAAAACAATTGAAACAAGTAACCACGCTGTAACACGGTTCAAAATAGCCTTATCCAAAACGTATCAATCCTATTTTTACAACAGAAAAGCCATAACCCTACTTTTTCGTCAGGTTCGGAAAACAAGGACAAATTAATTTTGTTTGTTCCAATCTTTAAAAGAACTTTTTTAACAAGTAAGATGTTGATTCTACCTTTTATGTCAGTCGATCGACCTGTTATTTACCTCAACATCCAATTCCGTTCCCATCTCCAAATGTTTTGTCATCCTTATGGGATAACCTTTTTATAGAATAATAAAACATTTAGTACCTAGTAGCATCTATTGTTTAACCTGTATTTCGTTGCAAATGTACGGATAATATTCCAATTAAACAAATCCGTTAACAAAATTTAATCTAAACCCTCACACTGAACTTCGCCCATTATAATCATATCAATTTCTTGATATACCCAATTTTCAAAATGTGAGTTATAATATTCTGATAATAATCTTAAACATTTTAGATATTGATACAATTTATCAATTTCTTTATGATAGTTGTAACTTTCAGTACCTTTTGCCGCTAAAAGCCATATTTTGAACCATTACAGAAATAGTTGTATAGTGATCTAAAGACCAAAGGTTTGCAATAGGGCTAACAACTCCATTAAATAAACAAATCCTTTTTTTAATGCTAAGTAAAGTACTTTCGTTCATAATCACGCTTTTTAAATTATTTACAAATGTAATATTTTTAATTGGTTGCTACAAATTCGTTAACCTTTTTTAGTAGTATAAAGCCATTTTGTTGGTTCATATGGTTTGTTAAAATAATCAATTTTTCCTTTCAAATTTGATGAAAGTACTTTAACAAAAATAGCTTTTTTATTGTATAATCTTTCCACAACGGGAACAGATGTTAATTTAATTTCACCCAACATATTTTTACAATTTTTTGTAAATTCTACATCATTGACATATATTTCGCCATTGTATTTAATACTTTCGGGTAGTGATGTTCTGTTAAATGTTTTCATAATCGTAATTTGTTAAAATGTGTCTGTTACTTTAAAATTCCGTGTTTCATAAACTTTTTTATAATCAACATCCCCCAATTCATTTAAATAAGGATCTTTAAATTCACCCGTTAACGTTACTTCGCCATTGTTAAAGTTTAACATCTCTTCAGGAATGTAAATATCAAACATTTTACCACTCCAATTGTTAACACTTACATAAAAAACCGTACCATCAGCTTTAAACTTATTCTTTTTGATAATTTCATTAACAGGCAGTTCAAAGATTTTAACTTTGTTATTATTTCCGAACCAACGTGTTTGATATGTGATTTCACCTTTTTTATTATACAAGTGAATGAAATTAACATCACGTCCGTTAAATTGGTAAGGATTGAAACAACTATTTAAAGACTTAATTTGTATCATATTCGTTTGTTTTTAATGTTATGTAAATGTAGTATTTTTACCTGAAAGTGCAAAATGATAATTGTTAAAAAACATTAAAAATATTCCAATAACGTTTTTAATTTTGTATTGTGTCTTAACATTTGTTTTTCATATTCCTTTGTCTTTTCTTTAAGAATTGAATCTTTGATTTTATTTAGATGACTTTGCCAAATTTCATTCTTTAAATTATTTAAATAGACTTCATATTCTTTTGGATTAAAATGAAAATTTTCCTTACCGCCATCACTTAAATTTTCGTATGTGTTTGGTTCACCGCTATAAGTTTTACTTACATAGCTATTTTCAATAACTTCATCAAATGACATTGATTTAAGCTTGTTAAAAATATCGACATCACGTTTATACCAATTTTCTGTATAAATAATGTCCTCGTTTATTTTTTGAAGCTTTGTAAGCTTGTTTCTACGTTCTTGAAGCAATTGTATTGCATCTTTATTTTCGCTCGCTGGTAAGTCCGTATGTGATATATAACGATAGTGTAACTGTTGTATATTATAACCACCCGCATAAATCATCTCTGTTAACATATTGTGTTTTATTTCATTCCTTGTTATAACACAATCTATTGTTATTACGCCACCTTTGCCCGTTCTGAATGACTTTACAGCTACTTTATCAGTTGATTTAATATAACGACTAAAAGCCCTTACTAAATCACTTACAACATCAATACGATAGCATTCAATTTCAAATTCAGTACAAATGTGAGGATGTTTTTGAGTTAGCATACTTTCAACATATTGATCTGTTAATTCATTTATAGTCGGTTGTGCCAAATCTAAAACCATTAGCAAATTGTCTTGAATATCATCTCGGTACGTTGTCATAATCGTATTATTTAAATTATTTACAAATGTAATAAATAAAACAATAACTTCCAAATTCGTTAACTTATTTTAATATCTAAAATAATTTGTTTTTTAACAAATTCCATTTCGGTATATGGATGCTTTTCTGTATCTTTGTATTGTAATAAGAGAGAGAGTTGGCAGTTAAAATTTAAGACTGGAATATGTTCTCCTTTACGTCTTGAAATTTTTTGTTAACTGAAGTTAAAAAGAAAAATCCATCTCGGCACGTTGCTAAAATGGATTTTGTTAAAACTATTTGAGTATTGTTATATTTTATATATCGTATATTTTTATTTATAATCTATTCGGTTGGTTCTCTTATTCGGCTCATATGGTTTCTATTTTTTTATATTATTATTTTTCGGTTTATATAATTTTAAATTTTAACAATTCGTTGGTCGACCTTTATTTCGTTCCATTTTTTCAGATTTTTAGTGGCAGTTAATTAAACATTGTGAATCACATAAATCGGTTCTAAATTGGCATCAAGCCCGACGCAATACTTTGCTGTAAAAGTGGGTTTTTTCATAGGCTTTTTAAACTTTAATTGTTAGTATTAATAACTTCTATTTCTTTATTGCCTTACAAAGATAGGCTTTTTGGTTGATATTTACTAATGGAATTTCTTAAATTATCTTAATTCTGATGGTATTTCTTTTTTCCAATCAGAAATTTTGTCATTGATTAATTCAATTTCTTTTTCAAGATTTCGGATAGCCAATTTTGCAGCTTCATAAGCTTCATAATTGTACACTTTGTTTAAACGGGGTTCTGTATCAACATCTACAAATTTGTTGTCAGAATCAATCAGAATCAAGTCAGTGAATGTATTTCTGACATATGTACAATAAGCAGTGCTAATTTTGTGTTCATTGTCAGAATAATAGCCACCGTTAACACAAATACTAATACTTAAAGATGTATAATCACTTTTTTTCTCAATGTAAAACCATTGTAAACCTTTAGTATTAATGTCAATTGAATATTTTTGAACAAATTCATTAAAAAATGTATCAAAAAAAGATGTTCTACCACCGCCCACTAAAAACAGTTTTTTACCTACCAATTTGCTTTTGTTTTCCAACAAATAAACCTGAAAGTTTTTAACAATTTCGTTCATTTCGGTACGGGCATTAATCACTTTTATAGCCTCTTCTTTTTTGTACTTTGCACGTTCATCAGATTCAAATTTTGCAAGTGCTTTGTACTCTTCAATTTCTTTGTCAGTCAGTCTCATAAGTTTATTTTTTTAAATGGTTATGTTTAATTAAATTGTAATACAAAGATAAGCTTTTAACCTCATTCGTGGAAATGGAATTTCTTAATATTTGTTAAGTTCCTCAATTAGTACTGAATAAGGTACATAATAAGTACCTACATTGAACATTCTTTTTGCTTCTTTGTTAATCAATTCTTGAGCAGCTTCAATTGTTAATTTTTCGTATTTTTGGGAGTAATACGGATTTAAAAATTGACCGTTGTACCTTTTAGTATCAATTGTTAAGTCGTACCGAAATTTATTTTGTCGTACCCATACACCGAAATATGAAAAATTACTGACATCGCCATCGCAAGTTTCAAAATGTCGAAATTTATTTTCAATAATATTATCAATTTCTAAAAAAGGCAATTGTTCTAAAAACTTTTGTTCCTTTTTCTTTTTGTCATAATCTTTACAGAATTGTTCGTATTTTTCAACTCCCATCAAAGATTCCAATTTAGTTTCTGCATTGATATAAGCATCACTTTCAATCCAAACCTCATTATTTTCAGTCATAATATTTGCTTTATTAATTATTTACAAATGTACTAAATTAACCAATATAAACCAAACGTAATTTGTGAAAAGATCTTAAAAAACGAATTTAATCTTTTACGTTTTATTCACATTTTAAATTTGCGTATGTCAGGTCAAAATATTATCTTTGTGTATTCTAATCGAGAGAGCGTTGACAGTCTGAAAAACTGGAGTATTTTCTCCAATAGAGCAAGTAGTTTTATGTTAAAAAAGATTAAAAAAGACCCTTTAACAGAAACGAATAAAACTGTTAAAGGATCTTAAAAAGTGGATTTAAGGGTCGAGCTTAATTATTTCCACTTACTTTCTTTTTTACTTTCCTTTTCTTTATAAGGCGTTTTATCTTTGTAGGTTGTAGTCTTTGCCATTGTTAATTTTATTTAAATTGTTGGTTGTACCTTTTTTCCTTTTCTTTATATAATTCTTTCAAATATTTGTAATGGTTACGCCTGTTAACAATTTTAACATCATATCCGATTGAAATTAATTCCTGAAGTAAATCTTTGTACTCTGATGGTTTTGCATCGGTTGTATTGCTGTTTATATCCCAGCTACAGCCACTGTGTTGCCCCACGTGCATATAACTACCAACGTAATTTTCCCCCTCAATTTGGTACGGAAAAACGGCTATAATTTCGCCACCTTTTTTAAATTTTCTGAACTGAACTTCAATTTTTTCTATTTCCATTGTGTTTGTTTTTTAATGTTCACAAATGTACGATATTTAAACCATTCCTGAAAACGGAATCTGTTAATAATTAAAAAAATGTGCGGTTATTTTCATTGTCGTTGGTACGTTAATTTCTTTCCATCTTTGAATTGCACCTTTACAGGTTTTTTGCATATCAGTACTGCAAATATAAACGCCATCGGCAAAAATATCAATTTTATAACAACCCGTTGAACTGTTAAATTTTTTCATAGTTAAGGCTATTTTATAATGTAAATATTATAGTGTGCTAAAACAATACGTGTAACTTCAAATAGTAAGAATAAAATAAGAAGTATAAAAGCTATTTTTTCAAATTTTGTCATTTTCATAATCGTTCTTTTTAAATAATATGTAAAGATAATATTTTCTGTTGGTATATGCAAACGGAATTTGTTAAACTATACTAATCTAATATATCCTGAACTTAATAACACTAAAGGATATTGAACAATGCTTTTAAGACTTTTAAAAAATAACGTATCTGTAAACACATCACCGCCCACTACATTTTTAACATAATCAGCTTTCATGTTATCATAATCAATTGTTATAGTCTCAATAGACCTCGCATTAGTTTTTTTAAATATTGCCATAATCGTATTGTTTTAATTTCTGATACAAAAATACGCTTTTTATCTGATTCCGTGAAATGAAAAATGTGAATAAACTATAAAAGAATAAGCAATTTTTTAAGATCTGTTAATGAAAAATTATTTGAGGTTAAGGAGAAAATACTTCAGCTTTAAAACTGTCAACCTCTCTCTTATTACACAACAAAGATACGGGAAAGTTTCCAATCCCGCAACTCTAATTTCTTAATAAAACTTAAATGTTTATTTCCAATATTTGTCTGCTGTAAATTGTTTATCAAACACAACCATCGACCTATTACTGTTTGGATAACTGTTAACAAGTGTTTTTGCTTCATCACGGGTTAAATCCCTTGAAATTATTTGACGTTTACGACTTTTTCTAAACACTTTGTAAACTTTGTACGTTCCAATATAAACTTTTTCTACACTCATAATGTTGTCTTTTTAAATTATGTGTAAAGATAATATTTTAAATCCATATTTCAAAATGGAATTTGTTAAAGTGAATAAATTTCTGAAATTGAATATTTTTTACCTTTATAGTTACAAGTTAATATGTTAACAAGTTGACTGCTATTTAATATTAGTTCTCTTAACTGTTTCAAATTTTTACAGTTTGATTCAGAAAATAAAAATCTTTTATTATAATCATATACCACAACATCATTAAATTCTGCTACTAATCCCGTTCCTTCAATGCTATACTCTTTTTTCATAACTTTATTGTTTTAAAATTTCAATACGTAAAAGTAAACAAAAGCACTCACATCAGCAAATGCTTTTTCTTAAAATATCTTAATTATCTAAACGGATTGTAATTAACATCTTTTTTACTTTCAATTGTTTCAACATCCAAAATCAATTCATTGAAGTAATTTACACCGTCGGATAAACCTTTTTTACATAAATCAATAAAAGGAGTATACAAAGGTTTTAAATCATCAAATTTTGCACCGCAATAGATAACCATTGCTTTCATATCAACAATTGACATTCCAATTAGTAAAGTGTAAAAATACTGAATTTCATTATTCTCAAAAAGTTCAATATTTCCAGAAATAAACTTACAAGCTTTATTGATAGATTCACATCCGTTAAAATCAAAATAGTAACATTTGATGTGATTATTTTCATCATAGTAACGTACCATCAAAGGGGAGTAAGTTGATGATTTTGGAGCATTTAAACGCCCATTTTTAGGGTTTATTGTTTGAGTTGTATGTCTGTAGCCCTTTTTAGGATTAAAGTCTATTGTGTCAAACAACGTGGTTTTAAGAGTAAATCCATAAGGATAATTGCTAACTTCAATTTTTTCATTTGTCTTAATCATAATCGTATGTTTTTAAATTGTTTGTTTCTAATTGTTATGCAAAGATATATTAATCGTATTATATACCGAAATGTAATTTGTTAAAAAATAATATTTCTTCTTTTTTCGTTAATAATATGGATGTAACAATGGTTAATTTTTTCATTCAATGAATACCCACCTATTACAAAGTTAACTGCTTCTTTTTCTTGTCTTGTCGTAAATAGATTCATATTATTAAGACAAAAATCATTTTGTTCTTTTGTCGGAACAAAATCTTTATCTTTCCAATTATCGTACAACCCCTTTTCAATTTTTTTCTGTTCGTAGGCTTGTTTTTCTTCGGGATTACGCATTCTTTCTGCAAATTCTCTTCTTTGACTTGCATTTGGTTTCCATCTATAGCTCATATTATTTGTTTTTAAATTATTCACAAATGTACTCTTTTTATTCAATACGGTCAAAATGTAATTTGTTAAATTAATAATTATTTTTTTAACTTATTTGATTTGCGTATGTCAGTCGAATAGATTAATTTTGTGTTGAATTTAAAAACAACAAATGTTATGGATAAGAAATCGATTTTTAAAGTAGAAGTTTATCATTGTGATGGTGCTAAATATTTCAGTGTTACAAACACGTTTAACAGTGCTTTAAACGAATTAGAACGTATTATCTGTAATTCACAAACGCTTAGATTATTTGGAGCTTACAGCGTGTTTATTACAGAATGTAAATTTGGTAAATCGGGCGTATTGGTTTCCAAAGTTGTAAAAAACACTTATTCTATCTCTCTATTTTCAGAATTTAATTTAACACTTGATGTTCATCAATTTCACACCATTGCGATGGATTTGATTGCAAAAAAGAATAAAATAGAAGCCGCAAACAGAGGGGAAATATATCTTTAACAATTATTAAGGAAAAGGGTTTTGATATATGAATCCTTTTCCCTATCTTTGTATTGTAATTAAGAGAGAGGGTTGACAGTTTCAAAACTGGAGTATATTCTCCGTTGGATACCATAGTATAATTGTTAAAAAAATTTCATATTTGAACACAAGGAGTCTAAACTTCGGAATTGTTAAAAACTATCCGCCAACCGTTCCCTCGAAGAACAAAAGCAAAGGTAGTTATAATATTCCAAACTACCAAATGCTTTTTGTTAAATAATGTTATCAATTATGTTTTTTAATTTCCGTTCGTTTTGTTCAATTTCAATTTTAATAATTTTAAAATCAATACCCTGATCTTTTTTTAACATATCATTTTCTTTGGCTATTTCAAAAAATGTACGCATGAATTTATTAAGTTCCGAAATTCTTGTTTTAACTCTGACAAGTTCAAAAATGTCAGTCATATAGTTAGTAACGTTTATTTCCTTTGTGTACGTTGTTGTTTGCGGTGCAATACCGTAATTAAAGACCCTCACACCGTTTGAAGTTACTTCAAAGCCTATTGTCTTAAAATCATTGTCCTTAACTAAAATTGCTTTCATATACGTTTGATTTTTAAAGTTGTTTTATTTCGTTTTAATTATAAGACAAATGTACGATTTTAACCTCATTAGTGCAAATGCAATTTGTGAATAAACATTAAATCTATCAAAATGATATTTTTTAACCGATTTTACTTACACGATTTACTAGTTAGATTAGTTGAAAATTTACTTACATTTTGACACTTTTTAACAAATTACGCTTGCGTATGTCAGATCAAAATATTATCTTTACGTATTCTAATGAGAGAGGTTTGACAGTGTTAAAAGACTGGAGTATGTTCTCCAAAAACAAAAATGATTAAATGTTAATTTTATATAATTTAATCAATTTTTGAGGTTTGCAACCTCAATTGAAAAAATTTCATTTTTTCATATTATTAACTTATTCCATTTTTGCATATGACCGAAATACCATATCTTTGCAGTACAAATTTTAAAAATAAAATTATGATTAAAACTAATGATTTAAAATTAACAGAAGAGGAATTTGTTAACAAATATTATTTGGCTGGCTGGTTTATATCTAAAAAAGCGTGGCGGGATGAATATCGGAAATTGATAGTTAAAGATACTCTTTTGAGTACTTGAACATCAATTTTTGAAGTTTTTCAAACTTCAAAATCAAAATTAACATTTTGATAAGATAATTAACTTATGTACAATGTATAAATATACAAACACTTTTTGTATAAATATGCGTTAACACAAAATTAGCTATGGGGCAACTTTTTAGTTAAAAATGTTAAATAGCTCATTTAATGTTATTTATGCTTTTTTAACTATTTTGTATAAAAATTCATAAAGTTTGTTAAAATTTATTTTAACCAAAAAAATGTTAATTTTTTAACATGGGTGACCGTTTTTCCCCTTTCATTCGCTTTGCTCATGCTCCCACAAATAGTGGTCGTTATCCTAAATTATTATATCCTACTTAAATTTAACCCAAAGGTAACAATTTTATTGTAATTACACGTTTTTTGCTACCTTTGTAACATTCAAGTACTCAAATGAGTATGTAAATATAACATATTTTAACCCATATTAAACCACTTTAACCCACTTTTAAAATCTAATTCTAACTTAATGATAGTTAAGTAATTATATTTTAACAGTTTTGAGCCATAATTTCAAGGAGACAAATTTAACAAAAGCGTGCGTGCTACGAATTTAGTCAAGTATTTATAAATCAATCGTTTGCATTAAATAGTTTATTTTCAATAAATAAAATGAATGCAATAACGTAATTTAACATATTCCATTTCCTATAACCAACTTAAAAAACTATCTTTGCCCTATCAATTAAATTAAACAATTAAATAAAATGAACAACGTAGAAATAGAATACAACAGGCTAATATCTGTAATGAACTTAGCAAGTTCAGAGTTATATAATTTTTGCAATGGTAAGCAAAATGCAATTGGTTTAATGCCTGATGAACTTTGGCTACATGATGCAAAGTGTTTAGAGCTTAAAAAGAATTTTAGAATAGCAAATTACAACTTTAAACAATTTATTAAAGAGAATAAAGCAGAGGTTAAAATCATTCAAAAACAACAACATGAGGAACGTAGAAATAGGTTTAAATAAATAACTTTAATTAACTTATTCCGTTTTGAACATTCGTTTATTATCCGTACTTTTGTTATGTAATTAAAAACAATTAAAAACTATCATTATGAAAGTAATTAAAGACATTGAGTTATTAAAGAAGTTTGAATCATTGGGATTTATTATTTTAGATAACAGGGATAAGTCGAAAGTATTGGTGTCTATTGCCAAATTTTGGGTTTATGATAGTAATACCTATTATATCAAATTACACGCAGGATGTATTAATGAAATAGTTCATTTAATGGAATAAAATTAAATAAAATAAATCAAATGAATGATGAGCGATTTGTAGTTACAGCAATGGATAGAAACAAAGGTTACAGATGTAACATATCCATTCCAATGGTTAAAAGTAAAGCAATTGAATTTTGGAGTGATCAAATGTTTTTTATGAGACATACAAGTGATGAATTAAGATATTTATCAGATTATAAAATTGAACCAATTATTTAAAACAAATAAATATATGAAATACTACAAAGTTAAAAAGGAATGCAGCCAAAAACAAATATGGCACAAAGGCAGAAAAAACCCTTCAGGATATTTAGTGGGTAATGAATTGTACACGGAAAAAGAAACCGAAAAAATGTTCATAAATATAGCATTTAAAGATTGTTTTGACATCGTTGAAATTAGCTCAAAAAGAACATTTTTCCTATTCGGGGCACGTTTTGAAACAACACTTTCATAAATATTCAAAATGAAAAGATTTTTTAAGCCAACAAAGGGTAATGATGGAAATACATATATTTTAGAATGTGGTATGTATAATTGTCATTATCCTGATGAAAAACTTGTTTATGATGAAATTTTATATAGGGGTTTTGATAATGCTTTGCTTTATTTTTTAACTATTGAAGATGCTACAAAACAAGAATTAATTAATTTAAAGTAATTTAACTAATTTGGTTTTAGTTACTGATTGAAAATAGTTATCTTTATTGTATTAAATAATTAATCAAATTAAAGCATATAAAAATGAAAAAGCTAAAAGTTACATTTATTGACAATTGTTCACACGGATATTATTCTGTTTCTAAAAAAGACTTTTTGTTGAGTGGATTAAAACCATCGGATATTTCAGGCTATTCGGGTATGACATTAAACAGGGTTTATTTAGAAGAGGATGGCGATGCTACCTTATTTTTTAATACGTGTAAAGCAAACGGTATTGAAATTGATTTAAAACGCTCTTATAACCCTAAATTTGCCATCTCACACAATTACAATGATAAACTTTTTAATTACGTTCCGATGGTTGGTGATGTTACTAAACTTAATTCTGTTAATTATACTATAACAGCAGTAACGACAAAAATGTTAATTGTTCAAAATTATTTGATGAATTCATATCGTATACCAATGAGTAATTTATTCAGATATATTGATGATTATGAACGTAAAGAGGTACAAATTTTAATATAATTAGTATTTCTTAACTAATTTCATTTTCGGATTCTATTAAAATATAGTACTTTTACAGTACAAAATTTATAAAACAACAAACAAAATTTTATTATTATGGAAAAAATTAATATTGATTTTTCGGGTTATATTCAGGTTGATAAAGATGATTTAAAAATTCAGAGTATTGAACAAAATGGTGATATGATTGACATTGATATAACAAAGTTAACGGGGGATGAAGTTGTAGCTTTGTTAAACGGTGGGAATGTTGTGTTAAAATCCTTTGGGGAAACGTATGAAAAATACACTTTGGATGGTGATGATAGCTTTGAATTTAGTGTAGAGGAAGAAGATGATTAATAACTTTTCTTAACAAATTACATTTTAGTATTTGAAGTTAAAAGCTTATCTTTGTGTATTGAAAATAAATAATTAAAACATAATCAAATGAAAAAGAAATTAATTACATTAGCAAAGGAATTGGATTTTACATACGAAAGTGAATATTTTGATTATCTGATTGATTCATATATCAACGGAAATTTAAGTCAATGTAAGGAGTTGTTTAATGCAATGGAAAAGGATAGCCAAAAGCAATTTATTTTATATTTAAAGAATGGTTTTGGTCTTGACAAAGAATTTTATTTTTATTTTAACTTGCTTTAATATTTGTAAGCATATGAAAACAATTATAATAAAAAATTGGTTGAAGTTTGTTAACCGTGAAAACAGGGATGTTAAATTCATTCCTACATATCGGGCTGGGGCGTATGTTAACGTTAACGTATTTAATTATACGGATGAATGTGAACAATTCTTAAAAGAGAATGACATTGAATATACAATTGACAAAAAAGAATATTTCGTTTAAATAAATGGTTATGAGAAAGAAAAACTATATAGAATTTTACCACTTATCAACGGGAATTGGTTTTGAATATAATGATAATTTTGCTTATGGTAAAAAGATAGTTCAAATACCAAAAGTTAATATTCCAATGTGTGGGAGTGATTCTGAATTGTGGTATGATGGTAGACTTAGCAGAATTAACATAATTGAAAAAGCGTATAACGGGTTAAAAAATCTTAGAAATATTCATTCTGACATAACAGGATTTAAAATTTATAAGAATGGGCGTGAAATTTATTCAAACGTTAAATAAGAATACTCAAATGAGTATGTAAAACTACACTATTATGGAAAAGAAATATTTATTACCCGCTGATTTTTGCAATAAGCATTCTTATCAAACTGAAAAAGGTGAGGTTAAATTTAAGCTTAAAGATGTTAAATACTTTGCTGAAACATATTGCAATGTGGATTTAGCAGATGTCGAAAGATGGGTAGTTGAAGAAAAAATGCTTGAACTTCATCGAAGTGTTAATTTTGATGTTAATGGTTTACCTTTTTATGTTTATACCGATAAACCAAAATGTGTTAGCTTATATAACTATATTTAATAATTAATGTAATGGATATGAAAAAATACAGTGATTTGACAATACATGAAAGGATTAATTTAAAATACAATTGTTTTGGCTATTTGTGCCTTTGTCCTGTTTTTAGAATGTTAAAATGGAAAAAAGAAAATCACACGTTTAGCAACTGTTCTTTTTTATTTTGCCCTGACTATGCTAATCATACTAAAAACTATTAATATAATTTAACAAATTCCGTTTTGATAATTCAACCGTTTAAACTATCTTTGTAAGGTAATTAAAATTAAAACAAACAAGTTATGAAAACATATAAATTCAGAATTAAGGCGGTCAAAATTGGTTCAATTGGAAAACAGATGTTATATATCACTTCACGTGATGCAAATAGCATTGATGAAGCAAAAACAAAACTGTACAATGAGTTTGAGCATATTTTCATTGAAAAAGTGAATGGTAAAAAGTATGATTATAACCATATGAATGTTGAATTATAAACATTAAATGAAAAATATATTATGAATAATTCTTATAAAATAAGTTATCAAAAACATTGGAGTGAAGATGGAACGGTCTATAACCAACGTGTTAAAATATCATATATTGATTATTTACGGTTTGTTACTGAAATGACATTGGAAATATATCACAATTTTCCTTTAAAGGACAAATATTGTTTTAACGAATGTGATACGATTTTTATGTACCGTAAAAATATTGAGGATAAAATTGTTTATTTGCATTCAACTGAAATACGTTTTTTCTGTTTGATGATGGATATTAAATTAAAAGATAGAAATACCTATTTAGTTATTGAATAATTAACTTAATTTAGTTATGAAAACAAATTTAGAAAAGCTTAAAACACTTTGTGATGTTGTTAATAAAAGGTATGCAAAGGGATTAAACGATGATGATGAGGTTAAAAAAATGTTTGATTTTGAAAATTTACATGAAGATGTTAAAATTGTAATAGGTTCGGATGATTATCAGGCTATAACAAAGGATGATTTTGAAAAAGAGTTTGAAAACTCAAATGATGTAAAGTCAACAGATGTTTATACTTCATTCAAATTTTTTATTGGAAATAAATATTACACGGGAATAATTTAACTATTATGGATAAATGGCATTTGGGATATTTGAACACAAAGTTATTTGATGTTAAATCAAAAATCGGAAATTGGACTTATGATAGCGTTGCATATTTACAGGGTTGTAAGGCTTGCAATGAGGTCACTAAATTGAATGATATGTGTAAAGATAGGCAATTGATAGGAAATGTATATCAATCGCTTTGCACGTGTTCTAAATGCGGTTCTTATGTGATTTTTGATGAACATAAATACAGGATGTTAGACTGTTATTTAGAAAAGAATGATTTAACAAATATTAAATAATTCCATTTTGGTATATGATACCAAAAGTATATCTTTGTAATACAATTTAAAACAATAAATATTATGAACTTAACAAAAATAAGAAAAGGTTTTAAACCGAAAGTTATCAAAATAGAAATTTCTGATGATGGTTTTTCGGTATTAGTTAAAGATAAAAAAAGCGATTTTGAAGCTTGGCTTGATGCGTGGATTGAAAAGAATGATATTTTAGTAGAATGGAATCAATATATTTTTTGCGTGGATGATGAAAATGATATGTTTGCTCAAGAAATGCAAAATGATGAATATATCAATGATATAAGTACAAGTACTGTAATTAACTATTTGGAACATAACAATAAGATAATTCAGGATAAAAACGGAAATTGGTCTTATTCGATTAATTAACAAATTTCATTTTGATATGTGGTTTTAAAAGTATATCTTTGTATTATAATTAAAACAAAACAATATGATAAATTTAACGCTTGTTGAACAGTGGAATTTAGTTGATAAAATAAAAGTTTTTGAAGTAGAGGTATTGGATAAACGTACCAACGAAAATGATTTTATTATCTTTGGTATATCCATTGGTAAAAACAAATTCAGAGCCGAACACGTTGCATTTAATGAAGTAGAAGAGCAAAGTAAATTCATTGCATTTAATGAAATTGATATTGATACGGATTTTTCTTTGGATGAAAATTTACAGACGTTATATTCTGAATGTATTGATGCAATTTGCTGCAGTGATTTTTATGAGCTAATTGATTAAAGTCAAACAATGATATTATGAATAATAAAGACGCTGTAATTTTCTGTATTGGTTTGATCTGTATTGCAGAGATTAAAATTTGGGCAAAAGTTAAATTAGAATTGGAGTTGTCCGATGGTAGAACATATACGAGGGTTAAAGGTAAAAAAGTGTACAGTCCGAAAGAATATTTTGTAAAAAGACAAGCTTATGAATCTATTAATAACAAAGGCGAAAAATTCTTTTGGTATGACAATGATTTTAAAGATATTATTAAAGTATCGAAATATGCACACTTACAATTGCTGAAATTAAATAGTTCAATCACACAATAACAATACTCAAATGAGTACTTAACAATGATTAACTAATTTCATTTGTATAAATGATCTAAAAATATTATCTTTACGGTATAATTTAAAACAAATATAGTTATGAAAACATTAGACAAAATTGTAGTTGATTTTAGAAATAAGGTAACTTGTAAGCATGAGCATATTGATTTACCTTATGATGATACGAAAGATGATAAAGAACAGCTTGTAGAAGCTTGTGAAGCATATAAAGAACAGGTAGAGGTAGAAGCAAGTGTTTTCTCATTCAATTCAATTTCAAATACGTGGATGGAAATGTGTGTTTACTATGAATATCCAAAACGTTTTATTAAATTATAAGAATATGAAAAACGAAAGTAAAATGCGAGATTCAAGAAATGAGACCGATGATAAATTAATTAAGGTATTGGAACATTTTTTATCCTTACATGAAGCGGATGAAATTTTCAATATGATTAACAACCCTGCTTTTGAGGTTGATGATGTTACTGAAATGCTTGAGAATTATGAAGATGAAAACTATGTTAACCCAAATATGTAATATTATGATAGAAAGTCAAACAATTCATTACAAAACTGAAACGGGGTTTATTAAACATCTTAAAATAAGCGTAGAAAACCCTCGTGATTTTAAATTGGGTGTATATGATAAATTCTTTGTTCGTTGGGGCGGTGCAAGCTGGATAGATGAGGTAACCGAATATACATCTCAAAATGAAATTGATGAGTTAAATGGAAATATTGAACCAAATCCTGACGTGATAGATTTAGTTTCAGATTTTTGGAGATGTGTTCGTAAAGTTATGGAATAAATTAAAAACAAAATACTCAATTGAGTACCTTAAAAACAACATAACACTATGGGAAATTTATTATTAATTATCAGTCTATTAATATTTTTAGTATTATCAACAAAACGAATAATTAAATTAATAATATTATGAAAATGGAAATGCAATCAAAAGATGTTATAGTAACTTGGATGCCTGAAATAAATGCTTTTGAGATTAAAATCAATAAAGATACTATGATTAACAAAGAAACAGGTGATATTGATTTGGAAACTTTATATAGTGGGCTTGATGATATTATAACTTGTCAAGAAATAAATTCATCTTCTGATTATTGGTTTGCTTATGATGGCGAAATATACATCTTAACAGATAATGATTTTAAAGAGCTAAAAGAAACAGGTAAGACAATTATGTCATACAATGGAACTATAAAGGAAAATGTTGACCTTGATGTTGAATCACATAGGGAGTTTATAAAATGGTATTATTCTGCTGATACATTAAAAGAAGCTATTGCAGCAATGAATTAACATATAATAATAAGGCAAATAAAGCTAAATTTAGCTTAGGTCATTCACATCTGAACTTGCTTCAAGCTTAGTTGTAGTTGATTATAAGGGCGAAATAACCTCGATTGATGAGGAAAGTGGTTATTGTAATTGGAATAACGAAAAAGGTCATGAAATGCCTTGTGTGAATATCAACTGTATAACTTTAAATAATTTTTAACAAATTCCATTTTCATATATAAATTAAATATATTATATTTGTATTATAAAATAAAAACAAAGTATATTATGAAACTAAAAGATTTAAAAGATATTTTTGATATTGAAAAAGGCAATAATAACCAATATTATCTTTTCAATCCCATTATTGGTAGCGGTAAAAACCTAAATAAACAATTTTTTTGTGTTATTGAAAAAGCGGGTAATGGATTTAAAATTGTCCCCAGTGAGCATATTAAAAACCCTATGGAAATTATAACAGATGTTTATACACATATTAACATTTTTAAACTCGCTGTAGAAAGATATGTTGAATCATTACCGTATCATTCCGACTTTTATTATCCACGTAATTTGTCATATGTTTTTCCAATGCTTGTAGTAAATTATTTTTTAAAAAATTTGGGTTTTGAAACAACAGGAAATGATTCATATATTCTTATTCAAAAAAACATATATGGTGGTCTATCAAATGGAATAGAAATTTATATTAATGGATTAGACTTTGATACTTACGAAGAGTGTGAAAAAATAACCATTAATTTATATACTTCAAAGAATTCATATATTTCAGTAAGTTCTAAAAAAGATGCTGATTCAATCGTATTAGCTTTAAATAGTTTATTGAAGCCATTGTTTTTAACGAATTCAATACAAAATATTGAACTTTCAGATAAATTAAATTTCGAAGATATTGAACTATCTTTAAATAGTATAAATTTAACAAAACTATCGTTAAAAAGTGAATCATATAAAGAGAAGTTAAAAATAAAATTAGAGGAAATTTTGGAAAAATTAAAATAATTATTTAACAAATTCCATTTTCATATATCACTATAAAAGCTTATCTTTGTGTATTGAAATTAAACAATTAAACACTACTGTTATGATAAAATTAGTTCCTGTTTCTATTAGTCCCGAATATGCTAAAAAATGGAATGAACATTGTTCGGATTTTGTAAATATATATAAAGATGGTGTTAAAATATCTGATACTCTTTATAGAGTTGGGGGTATTGGTGGTAGTTTTAAAGATGGGTATATTATGCTTTTGAAATATATCGAAGCATTCTATTCAAAGGATATTATGAAAATGTGCGGTAAAGATGCACCTAAAAATAATCGGCATCTTGATGGAAATTGGTGTATTTTGAATGAAGATGGTGAAGAAAAAGTTAACTTCTTCAAATCAATTGATAGTGCATATTTACAGGGTGGTGTAATTTATAGTAATAAAGGCAAATATTATAATATTGAAACAGGTGAGCTTTATTGCTATGCTAATACTTCTATGAGTACAGAAAACTACCTTTTTTTACATAATGGATATGATAATGATAAATCAAAACGTGGGGTGTTAAAGATTGATAAGAAAACAGGTGAATTTGAACTAATTAATTAACAATATAATTTTTTAATATTATGACATTAGCAATTTTAATTTTAGTAAATATTCTTTGGGTTATTCAAGTAATTTCTGCGTTCAGAGATAAAAATTCCGAATTATTTTTAGTATCGGCTATTTTGGTCTTGCTTACTTGGAATATATCGTTGGCTTGGGCAATAGTAAATTTGGTTGTAAGTTCCATAATTTTGGTTATTGTATTGATTTACAGTGCGACATCCGATTAATTAACATACTCAAATGAGTACCTAATAATATAAATAATATGAATAAATTAAAACGTTTTATTAAGCATCTTAAAAATGAAGCTTATCACACGATAGAAGAAGAAAAAGCATTTCATAATTCTATTATTGATGGTGTCATTGAAGCAAAAAATGTTATTGATTTACATGTTTTGATTTTGAAAGTACAAAATTATGACTTTAATTATACTAAACGTTATACTTTCCTTATTGGTTTATTAGAAGGTGCTTTATTACAATTTAATAAAGAAAAGGCAATTGAAGAATTAAATACTTTTAAGCATATTTAACAAATACAATTTTGAAATATAACTTATAAATACTATCTTTGTAATATAATTTAATTAAAATAATACAATGGAAAAGAAAATAATTTTAGAAGAAATATTAGATAATATAATGATTGGTAGCGGGTGGTCTCTTTCGGATAGTTTAATCAAAGAAGTAATAATTCCCGCAATGAAAGAAGCTTGTATTCAGACTAATAAATTAGATGCTGAAAATGCCAAATTATATTATAATGAGGAGCTAATTGATTTCAAAATTGATAAAAATTCCATTTTAAGAACCTTAGATCAAATTAATTGATTAATATATGAAAAACTATATTCTTATTGTTACCTCGGATGATATGTATCAAAAGTTTACATTAATTGACTGTGAAACAAGGTCAATTGTACATCAACATTCGCGTGGATTTTGTTATGAGGATGAGGAAGAATATGAAGAAATTAAAAAAGCTACATGCTTTACAGGCGGTAATTATGTACGTATTAATATAAGTGGAGATATTTAACAAATTCCATTTGCACGAACCAATTTAATAAACTATCTTTACATCAACAAATTAAGGTAACGCATATGAAAACAAATAATTTGATATTTAAAATAGACAGGCATTCAAAAAATGGAGACCAATATAAAATCGAAATTGAATTGAATGATAAGTGCGGTAATGGCAGTCAAAATTTTTATATTACAGGGATGGTATGGGAAAAAGGAAAAGCAAGAATTGATGTTAATTGTATTGGTGCGGGTGCAATTGGGTGGGGATGAAATAGCTGAAAACTTTCCTGAATATGCTACCTTTGCTAAATTGCATTTATCGGATTATAAAGGTATACCAATGTATGCGGTTGAAAATGGGTACTATCATTTAAAAAATAGTCCGATGGAAGTAGTCTTACACTATCTTAGGATAAACGAAAACGAATATAAAACATTGTATAAGTGTTATGATAAATTAAATTTCTGTATTACGTTGGGTAAGCTTGGAATAGTTGAACGTTGGGAACAAGAAGCAAACGAAGCTATTAAATTACTTGAAAAATTAACAGGGGATGAATTTGTTGTTGATAGTGTTAAAACTAACTTGAATTTACCTGAAATAGATTAAATTATGGAAATAAAAACATACGGTAAACCTTTAAATAGTCAATTGAAAGATTTTGATCCTCAATTTGATGATGGTGTAAAACTTGATGAAGAAAACATAATGTGTATATTGTGGTGGCTAAATGTACATAATAGTGAGGTTGATATGGATGAAAGAGATGTTATTGCTTTTAAAAAGCTTATTAAACTATTACCTGATAATGTAGATAAAGTAAGTGTATTATATAGTGCAAACATAAAATTAAACGGGCAATTATGAAAACTACATTTGTTATATTTGATGTTGAAAATGGTAAATATTATGTTACTTATTATAATAGTTTAGAATTTTCTAAAAACATAATAGATGCTAAAAAATTTGAAAGTAAAGAAAGTGCTTTTGAATTTTTAGATACTTACAATTCATTTGCACATAATGAAAAGTTTACTTCTTTTTATCAAATAATTGAAATAATATTTCATAATGATAATTAATATCAATACTATGAAAAATTTAGAAAAACACGAAGTAGCAGCTGCATTAACAAAAATTAAGTTGAATGAATTATATCCGATTGACACGCCTTTTAAAACTAAAAAACAAGGTGAGCAAATTATTAAAGAACTTTTTGATAAATGGTATGAATTTTACGTTGAAGTGATAGAAAACGCAATAATTTAACTAATTTCATTTTGGTAAATGAATTAAAAACTTTATCTTTGTTCTAACAAATTAAAAGAAAATAATATGACAAAAGTTATTATTATAGGTGCTGGAGGTGCTGGAAAATTAGCTTATGCTGAAATAAAAATGAACCTCGAAAATAATTCGGCTGAAATTATAAATATAACCGATTCAGAAAAAAGCGAAATAAAAGAGCTTGCAGATCAACTGAACACACTTACCGAAAATGAAAATCGGATAATGAGAGATATACAGAATTTTGATTTTAAATTTAAAAGTGAGTTAGATTATATTGAAAATAAAAAGGGTAAGAAAGGTTATGAACGACCTTATAAATTTCACAAATAAATAAAACATTATGAAAAAAATTAAAGTATTACTTATTATCGTTTCGATGTGTGTAATTTCAAGCTGTGCTAATTTACACGGTCTTCAAAGTTCAAAATATGTATTTCATCAGTCAAAAGTTAAAACTCACAATGTAGGTAGTGATGGCTTATATCGTTAAATGAAGAATTAATGAAACAAACTGACAAATCAATAATCGGAACAACCTTTCAATTACTTACTTTATTTGCATCCGTTGAACAGCTTAAAAAAGTTTTAGGTAAACCAACATTTGAACACAATAACGGTAAGGATAAAACAAATTTTGAATGGAACTTGGAAACAGATGATGGTAATGTATTTGCAATATACGATTGGAAAGAATACAGACCGTTACAGGCAAATAAAGTAATTGAGTGGTATATTGGGGCTAATAGCGAATTCGCTGCTTTACAGGGCTACACAGAGATTAAAGAAGCAATTGAAAATTTAAACAATTAACAAATTTCATTTTGATAATTGAATCAAATAGATTATCTTTGTGTTAGAAATTTAAACAATTTAAAAATTATAAATTATGTATTACAGACTATATGACAACCAGACTAATAGATTTATGGCTACGGGCTATAATTCTGAATCTGAACAGGAATTAGCGGATGAATATTTAGAATATATTGCACCCGATATTGAAGAGGATGAAGAAGATGAGATTAAAAATTTATCCGTTGATGAGGTAATGGATTTGATTAGAGGTAATGAATTTTACATTGAATCATCCGAATTTAGTTTTGATGAAGATGAATTGGAAGATTAATTAAAATACTTTAACAAATTACATTTTGATAGGTGAGTTCTTTACACTATCTTTGTAATACAAATTAAAACAATAGCATTATGACAACGAAAGAAAACGAATTACAGGGGGCTTTAAAACGCTTGAATAATAATCTTGAACCATCGGGTAGGTATATGGAAGTGGGTGGTAGGAATGGCTATTTTATATTGGATATGTATAATATTAAAAAAGGTAGTTGTATTGACTTATTTGCATCAACAGATAATCGCAAACAGATGTTAAGTTTAATTTATTCTTTAAGTAGAGTTATTGAACTTGTTAATAATCCAATTTAATATATTTTAACAAATTTCATTTCTAATTATCATATAAATAAACTATCTTTGTATAACAATTTAAAAGAAATGATATTATGACAAACGAACAAAAAGTCGAATTACAGAAAATCAA
>Ga0302268_1000065_pt1 | contig 60758 bp, 47 predicted proteins | sample III_Bog_E2_1_FD_194554 | JGI IMG/M metagenome (GOLD analysis project Ga0302268, IMG submission 194554) | Peat permafrost microbial communities from Stordalen Mire near Abisko, Sweden - III_Bog_E2_1 | ecosystem: Environmental > Terrestrial > Soil > Wetlands > Peat | place: Sweden: Abisko... | reverse complement strand
AGCGGCAAATTTATTAAATTCCTCATCTACATTATGCCAATCAATCGAATGGTCAATACCTTCGAAAAATCCATCGACAGTAATCATATTAAATAATATTACTTTTCTCATTCCATTTTGATGAAAAAAAAGTGAAAATCTTCTTTTGTTACATTGTTTGTGTCTGTTTTGTAGTATTATTCATTATCCAAAAATGCTTTTAAACGTTTCCGAATAAAATAATTCCACCCTTCAATCCTACTTTCACGGGTAAAATCAGGATTGTTCTTAGGAAAACTTTCAATTCCAACTTCAGTAAGTTTCAGTTTAGTAGTATTATTATTATTTATCGAAAGTTCAAAGGTCACGACTGATTCGCCGGGGTAACCCCCAAATTTCCAATTGTATGTAATTTTTTTCTCCTGAATAACTTCCGTCACTTTCCAACTATGAAGATAATCTATTCCATTTGCCTGTACTTTGAATTTTGTTTTAAAACCTACTATGGGTTTAAATGTTTGCATAGTTTCAAAATACCATTTCTTCATTTTATTTTCATCAGTGATGGCATTCCACACTCTACTAATTGTTGAATTATATGTTTGTTCAACAATTAGGGGATTGAAGCCTATCAGTTTGTCGGTGAGTAAAGGAACTGCATTAAAATAATCATCAACAGCTTTTGGGTCGGCAAAAAAATGTATACCTGAAATTATTTTTCCATTTTCGAACTTCCATAATACACTTACATCATGCTCGATATTAATTCCATCTTCCCGGTTTGTCTTTAAATGCTGGCATTCTATCAGATAATTGTCATTTGAAGAAACAATCAGTTTATCTACAGAAGTCTTAGATTCATTCATAATACTCCCCATGTTGTCAAAAAAAGCAATTACTTCGTCAATGCCATTTTTTATACCTGCAAGTTTATGTTGACCTAAAAATGACCAGGTTACATTTTCAGCCATAACTAGTTTAATTTCTTCTTTATTTTTTTTGAAGTAAAATTCGAAGAATGCATCGACCAGTTCCTGATTTGTTTTTACCATTATCTTTTATTTAAATTCTGAAATCCAGTTGTAACTATATTGTATACTTCTTCCCGGTTCTTTTAGACAAATATATAATGAATCCTGCCTTCAAATTGTTTAAAATCAATTATACTGTTTTTCCTTTGTAAACCTTAAAATCAGAGCTGATATGTGATAACAAAGTTGTTTATTAATATTTGCCCTTTATTTATCCGGAATGCCTTTGTGAATAAGATTAGCAGGTGAGTAACATGTAAACCTTTTTACTTTGAAAAATTTAATCTAAGCTTTCCACCTCACAGGGTCTATAAAAAGTAAATGAATAAATACAATCCCTTTTAAATTAATGAATTTAGTCATAGTGAATCATGTGTTTCTATTTGAATTGGGAATATTTATAGAAAGCTTCTTTATATAGTCAGAATCTTTATTTTGCTAAATCTTTCAAATTTAAACAACCACGGCCAATGACAATTGTCATTGGCTTATTGTGGTTCTTTAATACTGATTGCAAAATTATATCATGCAATTTCCAACACTATTTTTCCTCTTGCTTTACCCGATTGGCTGTAGTTTTGAGCCTGTTTTGCATCTTCTAACCGATATACTTTATCAATTACCGGATGAATTTGACCCATTTCAATTAATGTCCTCAGTTCATTCAGGATATGTGCATTCGGACCAACCGATACATTTTCACATCGAACTCCATATTGATCAGCAATTTTCTGATTCGGTTTGCTAACTGTAGAAACCAGAACCCCACCTCTTTTCATCACTTTAAATGCTTTTTCCTGATTTTCACCTCCAACGGTGTCCAACACTACATCAATATCAGATAACTGCTGGCTGAAATCCTGACTTTTATAATCAATAACTTCATCAGCTCCCAGACTTTTTACAAAATCAATATTGGCATTTGAGGTAGTTCCAATAACATAACATTCTTTGTTTCTAGCGATTTGAACTGCCAGCGAACCTACTCCACCTGAAGATCCCAGAATTAATACACGTTGACCGTTCTTTATTTTAGCCCGGTTAATCAATGTTTCCCAAGCGGTAGTACCTGCTACAGGCAAAGTAGCAGCTTCATCATATGTGATTGTTTTAGGCATTAATGCCACTTCAGTTGCTTTCACTTCAATAAATTCAGCATACGATCCATCCTTTTCAAGGGATGGTCTTCCAAAAACCTTATCCCCAATTTTAAATTCTGTTACTGAACTTCCAACTTTCTCCACTGTTCCGGAGAAATCCTGTCCTAAGGTAAGTGGCAATTTATGAAGGTGCATATCTTTCAAATATCCTTCGCGGACCATCCAATCTACCGGATTAACAGATGCAGCATGAATTTTAATCAATAATTCATCTGATGCAATTTGAGGAACAGGTATTTCTTCTAAATGAAGAACATCTGCATTCCCATACTCATGAATTCTTACTGTTTTCATAATACTTATTGTTTTAATTTGTACATAAATGACAGGGACTTGTCTGAAATCTCTGTTATTTTTAAATTCAATTACTTTAAATCTACAAAAACAAGCTTAAAACACAATTGATTACAAATGATTTAACTTCAGGCATTAATAAACTTAGAAGAAGCCCTCATAGGATATATTTCGTAGCTGTTTAATCCGTTTGCAGGATCATCTGCTATTAATGTTTCAAGTTGTTTTTCATCATCAACACCAATAACTGCAATACCAAATCCTCCTTTCGGGTCTAAAACCGGGCCGAGCACTAATACAATCCCTACGTCAACATATGGTTTCCAATAGTTCACATGATGTTGCATAACCAACCGTTCTTCACTTGTCATATCGATTGTAAAGGATGCTCTTGGAGGATTTAATTTCAAAAAGAAATACTGTTTTGCCATGATATTAGTTTTGATTGAATAATGAAACAGATAAATTATAAAGTTGTTTTTACAAATGGGTTTAGTTATTAGATGTTTATGATTAATTAGTACAAAATAAATAATTGAATAAACTTTAATAATTTAAAATTGCAGTGGCTTTTAAAGAAATACAGAAGTTACTTAGATCTGTATATTACAGAATTCAGGTAATTTATCAAGTCCGAATGACTCATTCTCCGACAACATATTGTTATAACCGTGTAGCTGATTCTAATCCTTTCGAACTTTCTTTATGATTTCTATTGAACCCCCACGATCAGGAATCGAACAACAAGATAGATAACTATGAAGTGCTGGGGAAAAAATTATATCTACTGATTAATAGCTTACTGCGGATTAGATTAACACTGATAATTTTTAATCATCAAATTAAAGAAAGAAATTAAAAAGAGATTGTCCACAGATTACACTAATTTACACAGATAATAATTAAGTCCCCACAAACAGGGATCGGACCACAAGAGAGATAACTATGAATGGCTGAAAGATGTTGTTTATTATCATCTGATTAATAAAGTATTAGAACTAGTTATTTAGTAGTCTTAATAGCTCAAATTATAATAACCTGAATTATGTAGTCACTATTTTTGAGACTATAAATTCAATCTATTCTAAATCATCCTGTTTGTTATGCAATTTGTTTTAATATTTTAGTCATATTGAAAACTATATATGAATATTAGCCGTTCTGTATTAATAAAGAATTAAATTTGTATCCAAATCAGGTTATTCAGATTTTCACAACACAGGGAAGACAATATCATGATGCAATAATAAAAAAAACGGACAAAAGAAAGTATTTGGAATGTAAGGGGGGTATGCCTTTCAACATAGGAGGATAAATACTTTGGAAAGTGATGAATAAACGGACAATAAATTTTCTTGATCAATGAAATAAGAAAAATCAATCATATCTGTGAAATTTAAAATTTACAATAATGGAAACAATTGATACAGAAAAATGGACCCGGTTAGCGCGATATCAGGAGAAGCTTCCGGATAATATGGTAAGTTGTCATCTTTGTCCGCATAATTGCACAATTCATGAGGGAAAACATGGAATTTGCCAAACGAGAGTAAACTATAATGGAGAATTGTACAGCATTGCTTATGGTAATCCTTGCTCTGTCGGGATCGACCCAATAGAGAAGAAACCCTTGTTTCACTTTTTCCCCGGATCGAAAATATATTCTCTGGCCACAGCGGGATGTAATTTCCGTTGCTTAAATTGCCAGAACTGGCAAATTTCACAAACACGTCCTAAATTTCACGATCATTATGAACTGTTGCCTGAAGAAGTAGTTCAAAATGCCATATGTCAGGAGACTGATAGCATCGCTTTTACATACACGGAGCCTACTGTTTTTTATGAATACCTCTATGATACTGCAAAAACAGCACATGAGGAAGGATTGAAAACGGTTATTGTCTCGAATGGTTTTATTAATGAAAAGCCTTTGCTTGATCTTTGCCCATACCTGGATGCAGCAAATATCGATCTTAAATGTTTCGATGATACAGTTTATCATCAGTTGACAGGTGGCCGGTTGCAGCCGGTGATTGATACCCTGAAGATATTGAAAGATAATGGTGTCTGGTTAGAGATCACCAATCTGATGATACCAACCTATTCGGATAGTCCGGAAATAATCGGTGCGATGTGCGATTGGTTAGTTGGAAACGGATTTGCAGATACACCACTCCATTTCAGTCGTTTCTTTCCGACATACAAGCTGTCCAAATTACCCCCTACTGCTGAATCTGCTTTGATACGGGCTAAAGAAATTGCAGAGGAAAAAGGATTGAAGTATGTGTATATCGGAAATATGCCCGGTCTTAACGGCGAAAATACCTATTGCCCGGCATGCAAACAAATGCTGGTTGAGCGTAACGGTTATGAAGTAAAGAGGAACTTAATACACAACGGCTTTTGTAGTTTCTGTGGAGAACCTGTTGAAGGAGTCTGGCAGTAAGAGCTCAAGAAACCGATCTACATGTACAATTTATTCATTTACAATTTACAATTGGTCGATTTTATGGTTGTATATATTTAAGTACAAAATCATCACGTCACCACATCTCCCTTTTTTAAGAAAAAACCGTTGCTGTAAAAATAAACAAATCTGCGGTTTTCCAACCATCCCAATCCAGGCCTGCTTTGTCGCGGGCGCAATGCCCCAGGAATTCTTCCTTACTCCATCCTGTTTCTGTGGCAACCTGTGGTAGAAATACGCCAGTATTATACCCTTCTTCGATAAAAATACCGTGCTTTCCCAATACAATTTCTTCAATGTTGTCGATCTTTTTCAGCGGTGAGAGTACCGATATTTCGATATCGATTTCAGGAAGTTCTTCTTCATCTACAGGCAAAAAGCGGCGATCATGGGATGCTGCGGATATTGTCATCTCCGGGATTAATTTGTACAAAGGTTCATTCCCTGTAAGGCGACCTATGCATCCCCTGAGTTTCCCGTTTTTATGAAGGGTGACAAATGCACCGCACTTTGTATTCAGGGTGGGGGATAGAGGATGTATATCCTTCTTGTGATTTTTTTTGTGACTGCAATGCTCTTCTAAAGTAGTGATGGCTATATTAAGCAACATTTTTTTATCTGATTCAGTTAAATGAAAATCACTTTCTCCGGCAGGTTTTTCCATGAGTGTAATGCCCCAATAGCCCACCACACGGTCGTGTTCACCATAATCCATTGTATCGCCTGAATTCCGGTACTCAACAGCATGATATTCCAGCAAATCGTTAAGAGTGCTCATATAAAGCAAAGTCAGCACGGAAGCCCATCCACACAGGCTGGTAACCAGATGTGGAATCTGCTTCATTTCATTGTCCGACAGGGTAGTTAAAAGCATACCGGGATTGTTTGAAAGAATGGCATCTTTGGTCGTTGCATCAACTTCTCGGGCATTTGAATATTCAGGATAATGCGAAAAATCCGTACTAATAATAAACAGATTATCATCATTCAGGTAAGGTTTCAACACTGAGGCAATCTGTCTGCATACTTCCGGATCGCTGGTGCCAATGACTATCGGCACAATACAATAGTCTGTTTTGAGGATATAGTGCAGAAAAGGAAGCTGTACTTCCAAACTGTGTTCTTTCAGATGGGCGTCAGGATTTGAGGTAAATATTTCAGGGAAATGTTCCACCAACTTTTTACCAAATCCGGTGTCTACCATCTCTTTCCCATAAGGCATTATAAAATCTCCATCGCAATACACGGATGCCATGTCGAAACTTATATGATGTGATGATGCAATGAGAAAAATACGTTTATAGTTTTTTTCACCATCTATCTGGTTGAAAGCCGATGCTGCTACTTTCCCGGAATAAATATATCCGGCATGAGGAGACACAATGGCTCTAACATGATTACCCTGCCTGGGTACGGCTGAAGCAAAGAGACTCACGAGCTCTTGTTGCAATTTGTCCGGATTCCCGGGATAAAATTTCCCGGCCACTGCAGGCTGCCTGTCAATGGACTTTAATGTGTTTTCCTGCATAACAAAATATAGCTATTTACTATTAGAATACTATTGGTTGCAAGGTACAAATCGATTCTGTTCACATTACAATGTAAACAGACAGACTCTTTGTAAAATATAAAACAATATTAGTACAGTGAAAGTTTGATTTAAAACTAATTCATGAATGAAAAATGCAGAAATAGAACTATTACAATCTATTCATTTACAATTTGTCTTATGCCCGGCATTTTATCCTTTAATCAATCACGCAATTAAACAACCAAACAACTAATCAACCAATAGGTTACTAAAAGAGCCAAATTCTGAACTTTATGATAATTTAGTCCTGTATTCTAAACCCAAAGGTAACCCAAAGGTGTCCCCGAGGGAAACCCGAGGTGACTATCAGGGAAACATAAAGGAATCCGAATTGCATAATTAACGAAAATGAAGATAACTGATTACATTTTAAATTAGAGCTTTATAAAGGTAGTTTATTAAAAGTCAGGTCTTCGCAATATTCAATAATGTAAACTATTTTACATTTAATTATTAAATTTAAATCAGATAATTATGTTGAATCATCTAATTTAAAACTGTTTGTATTTTATATCCGTATGAACCTGTAATTTAAAATTTACATTCTTATACGAGTAATCTTATATCCAAATAGATAGAATCGTGCCCATCACCAGAAGTGAAATAAGCCAGAAAGCATTATCCAGCAACCATAATCCCCAGGGTTTTTTCTCATAGAGTTTTGTACTTAAAGTGACTGGTGCTATATATCCTAACCAACCGAAAAATCCACCCATAAGTCCTCCGGCTATGCCACTCATCCTGAAATATGCATTTCCAAATACAATAGAATGGTACAGAATAAAACTAAGAACAAAGGATCCGATAAAAACAAGTACAATGTTCATCATTGCTGGCTTCATTTCTTCAATACCCGTGAGTTTTTTCCATACTTTGCCAAAAAGAACTGCATACCAAATAGTAGCAATAATGTAATTTGCAATTGCTGCAACCAGTACTGCCAGATAATTTACATGTATTTCCATGACTATTTTATTTTACTGTTTTTCTACTCGTATGGCTTTTCGAAATACGCCCCGTTTATTAGAATGGTTTCTGGTCTCCATTTTAATGTGTTTTTTTAGTATCCTCAATTGTAGACAAATCACCTTTGTTCGAACTAAATCAACAAGAAGGATATTATTTAGGTTTTTATTGATCTTCTTTTAAAAACAAAGGTGCTTTCCTGTACATTGTTCCCTGTTCGTAGGCATAGGCTATTTCAAGTAAGACAGGTTCACTCCATGCTCTTCCGAAGAAGGAGATTCCAACCGGCAAATTATCAATAAATCCCATGGGAACGGTAATATCAGGATAACCTGCCTGAGCAGCAGGGGAGGAGGTACCAATCTGAAAACTGTCACCATTGGTCAGATCAGTCTTCCAGGCAGGACTACCTGTAGGTGCTATGATGGCATCGAGTTTGTTTTCATCCATCACTTTGTCTATTCCATTCTGCCGGCTACCTTTCATCAGGCCGGCAAGGGCTTCCAGGTATTCCTTTGAGTTCAGATCACCTTTTAAACGTGCCTGTTCAAGATAAAGCTGATTGAAATAGCGTAACTCAATCGTATCGGCTTTATTAAAGTCTATCAGGTCATCAATGCTTTTAATAGGTGCATTCGGTCCGAGTGAACGAAAATAATTGTTCAACCCATCCTTGTATTCATACAGCATAATATCATTCTCCAGTTTATCCAGACTGGCATTAGTGATCTCCGGAACATCCACTATCACCACTCCCTGGCTTTTCAAATACGCAACCGCCCTGTTCATAAGTGTATCCACCTTATAATTAATGCCATAAGGGGCTTTGAAAAGCCCGATTCTTTTTCCTTTTAATCCGTCTTTCTTTAAAAACTGCGTGTAATCAGAGTAAGAATGTCCGGGACTGGCAAGTGTTTTTACATCAGCAGAATCAACGCCTGTCAATACTCCCAGACAAATTGCAACATCACGGACTGTCCTGCCCATAGGTCCCGGAGTGTCCTGAGTTGAGGAAATCGGAATAACCCCGGCACGGCTAATCAGCCCTACCGTCGGTTTAATGCCCACTATGCCATTCGTCTGTGAAGGGCATACAATGGAGCCATCCGTTTCGGTGCCGATAGCTATCATGGTCAGATTAGCCGATACGGCTACCGCTGATCCGGAGCTTGATCCGCAAGGATTCCGGCTTAACTCGTAAGGATTCTTTGTTTGTCCACCTAAACCGCTCCAACCACTGGTGGATAACTGCCCACGGAAATTGGCCCACTCACTTAAGTTGGATTTAGCTATAATAATAGCGCCCGCTGCCCGTAATTTTTTGACTACATAACTGTCTTTCAACGGGTATGAATTCATCAATGCCCTCGATCCTGCTGTACAAGGCATACTATCGTGCGTGTCGATATTATCTTTTATGACTACAGGAATACCAAAAAGCGGACCCCTGATTGTTTTTGAATGGTCAAACTCGTTGTCCAGCTTTTCTGAAATTCGAATAGCATCAGGATTCAACCGTAGAATTGAATGCAGTGCCGGTCCGTTTTTATCAATATCATCGATCCTGTCTTTATATGACTGCACCACTTCCCTGATGGTAATCTTTCCATCTTTATATTCTTGTTGCAACCGGGTAATGTCCATTTCCAGGTACCTGAAATTGTCTTTCCCTTCAACAGGAATCTGTGCCAAAGTAGTATGAACAGGAAGTTGCAAAACAAGGAGAAGGAAAACGAATTTCTGAATCGTAATAGATTGATTAAATTTTTTCATAGTATTGAGTGGATAATTCATTTACAATTTACAATTTACGATTTGTCGGTTTCAAAAGGAGTTTACATTTAATTATTTACAATTTATTCATTTACCATTTACTATTTAAAACATGTTGATGATTGCTTTTACAATTAATCAACCAATTAACCAAAGGAAAGAAGGATGTCCCATTAACACGATCAACCCAAAACGAGGAAAACAGAACCAATCTAGCAATCAACTAATCAACCAATCAACTAATCAACCAATTAACTATTCTATCGGTGGATTGATTAATTTAGTAGCAGATTGTATCCCGGCAACTAACTCAGGAAGGATACCCAACCTGATATAGACAGGGCGGATACTTTTTTTAATCTTAGGCAGTTTTCGCATAAATATTAAAGCGCCCAGGATACATGCTACTCCCCCAATTAACAGGGTATTCGGTGCCCCCACTTTACTGGCCAGAGCACCTGCTAATAAACTTCCGAACGGAGCGGTACCCATAAATGCCATAGTGTAAAAACTCATTACCCTTCCACGTTTATCATCATCGACAATGGTCTGCAGAATGGTATTGCTCGAAGTCATTTGCATGAGCATTCCAAAACCTGTGATGAGTAATAAAAACATGGAAAGTATAAAGTTCGTTGAGAACGAAAAAAGAATGAGCCCCAAACCAAAAAAACCTGCAAACCACGGAATGAAATTTTCAAGTCCTGCTGCATTTTTTCGTGATGCCATATAAACAGCCCCCATCAATGCCCCAACACCTGTGGCTCCCATCAGAAATCCGAAGGTATGCGAACCTCCATGAAGGATAGATTTTGCAAATACAGGCATCAGCACTGTATAAGGCATACCCATCAAACTTACCAGTGCCAGCAGCAGAATAATGTACCGGATAGGAATAAATCCAAAAGTATAGTGAAAGCCTTCCTTAAAGTTCTGAAAAGCATTGGTATTCTTTACAACTATTGTATGGGGTTTTAGCTTCATCATAAGCAGGAATGCGATTACAAAAATATAACTGATCGCATTGATTAAGAAACACATACCTTCTCCGGTCAGGGAGATTAATACTCCCGCAATGGAGGGCCCAATCAATCTGGCACTGTTTACCATCGACGAGTTCAAGGCAATTGCATTCCCCAAATCTTCCTTTTTCTCAATCATGTCAACTACGAATGATTGTCGTGCAGGCATATCAAAGGCATTGATAATTCCCAGAAAAACACTTAGAATGGCAATATGCCATACACTAATGGATTTTTCATAAAAGAGAATCGCCAGCACCAAAGCCTGAATTAAAGCCAGTACCTGAGTCACAACCAGTATCTTATGCCTGTTCCATCGGTCGATCAGCACACCTGCAAATGGAGATATTAAAAAGGTAGGTATCTGACCGGCAAAACCAACCAGACCAAGTAGAAAAACAGAACCTGTCAGCCTATAAACCAGCCATGGTACCGTGATACGTTGTATCCACGTTCCGATCAATGAGATGCTCTGGCCGTAAAAAAAGAGACGGTAATTCCGGTAACGGAGTGAACGAACGATATTACTCAGCCCAAAAATACTGACAAGTTGATTTTTAAAAGATTTCTTTACCATGTTTTTTAAAACAAAGCAGATTCAAAAAATATGCCTTGGGTTTTGTAAATTATGAATTATTGTATTTACCAGATGGCAAGTATCAACCCGGCAATAGTATAAAATACCACGTAAAATCCGGCATCAATCAGAAACAACCTGAATGACCTGCCAACAAATAAATAAGTAACGCCGATACTGGTGGATACCCAAACGATACTGACGATCAGGCCATAAAGCAAGCCACATACAGCTGTTGAATTATGACCAATAAGCATAGCCAGTGCCATTACAGCTAATTCCGGTAAGCCCGAATATTCTGGCAGGATTTCCCCTGTTCTCTGAATTATAGATTGAGTTGGAATCTTCTTTACAGGCTTTATTGAATAATACTGAATGCCAGAAAGCTCCGAGCATACATGAAAATAAGGTAAGTACTGCTACTGCCAGCCAGTTGATTCCTGAAAATGAAATGCATGTATTCATAAAATATTCTGTTTTTCATTTTTAAATTAAGAATCATTCAATAACTGAAAGTCATTGAATGATTCTTTTAAAATTTCTTTTATTTGCTGAAGTTCTTATTCTTAAAGGACGAAACGTCAATCACTTCCTGATTATCATTGTCGTAAGTGATAAAAACACTATCACCAGGATTTGTCAACGGGAAATCATTTGAAATCTGTGATGAACCGATAAATACTTTCGGCAAGTTTCGCAGAGTAAAATAATAGTAGGTATTTCCGTTTTTCACATCCCCGTTAATACGTGAAATAACTGATTTAATGATGTTCTTTTCCGTTTTGCTTTTTGTGTTGAGCTTATTTCCGGACTGGTTAAAGGCGTTTTTGTATGCCATTAATGATTCTCTGAGTGTATTCCCGACTCCCACAATGGTATAATCTTCAATAGCAACCATAGCATACATTTTTACAAGACCACCGTTGTCTTTTAATGTCATGACATAAGTTGGAATATTATTGATATTATATGGAATGGGTAAAGAAGCATTAAATCCTTTTTCCTGTACTTTCCCTTTTGCTGAATTCTGGGCTGCATTTTCGGTTGCACCGCTTTGTTTATACCAAAAGGCTTTTTTAGTACGTGTATTTACCAGGGCAAAGCCAACAGTCGATTCATCCGATCCAACCGAAGTTAATCCGGTATACCAATAAGCGTTATTGTCATCACCATATACCATTGATACAGGTTCGGTTATTTTAAGTTTGTCCTCATTCGAAAAGTTCCAGAATCCTTTTATGTAGTTTCCCCAATCGTTTAACTGGGTTTCAATAAATTCACCCGGTTGTATCCTGTCAACCCATTTCGGAGTATTGGCAATTGAGTATTCGTTAATCTCACCGGTCTGGGCGTTCACAATCACTACCCCGGTTGCATCTTCTCCACTGAAACCAATTGTTTTCTTATATTTAGTTACTACCCAGTAAGGAATTCCTGAGTCATCAATTTCGAATGAATAATCAGTTAAACCAACATGCCAGTATCCATGAAAATAAAGGTAACGTTCAAGATTATCAAAGAAATAAGCTTCCGACTGATACTTAATATATATTTTTTTGCCATTGATTTCCTGAACAAGTTTAACATCCCGTTCATTGCAGGCATTGACCATTACATATCCGTTTGTACCCTCCATATTTTTTTGCCATTTGAAAAATCCTGAATGGAGTAGGGGAGCAACCCAATACAGGTCATTATTTACTTTCTGAATATTAAACTCGCCCAAAGTTACCTGACTTCCCAAAGCAGGCTGTGAACCCAACACTTTGTCGCCAAGTAATTGTGCCAGCGATTGATCAACTACCCTTATTTTCTCTATAGAAATAGGCAACATATGATTCGATATATTCGATTCAGCATCTATTTTTCCAATCAAATCACGATATTCATTGGTATGGAATAAAGCCCAGGTAGTTACTACCTGAAAAACAGTTAAGTAAAGAAGAATGACAGCTATCAGGATAAGCGATACTTTTCCCGGTTTGTTTATCTTCAGTTTTTGAAGGTCTTTTTGATCACCAATTGTGGAAAGGTTAAGCGGACTATTCAATGTAATCCACATGCCTAATAATACCAATATGAAAACAGGAAAGCCCAGGAAGCCATAACTTACTATGGGCTGGTAAAAATACACCAGAATAAATCCGGCAAGAATTACATAAATCAGATTTTTAACTTTACTCATATTTATCTGTGTATTAATTGATTTTAAGAAAAGCTTTTTTTAAACTGCCTATTATGTTAAATCGGCAGTAAAATTACTATCTTTTTTTAGTATTCAATTGTTTTTGTCTAAAAAAACGAATATTAGAAAAGAAATCAAACTTAACTGTCAATTTGTTCCATGATTTTTGAAACAGGGCTTTCCGATAGACAACTTTGACCGGCTGAAATTCATGCCATAAGTTAAGCCGGTAAATACAGTAATTAATTCAAACGCTATAATTGATTATCATGTGAGTTGAGGAATAATGAAATATTAAAAACTCAATTAGGATAACCGGATTTCAATTTTTCACAAATTATTTTACCTGAGTTTTATTCATCTCTTCAATCATTTTAATTATTTTATCCAGCTTTTCAACTTCAATTGTTTTCAGTACAATGGATAAAGCTTCTATTTCCTTTTTTGCGTCCACATTTGTTTTGTAATCTTCTTCAGCATGCATACGATCCCTGTCGTTTTGCCTGTTTTGTGACATCATGATGATGGGTGCGGCATAAGCTGCCTGGGTAGAAAAAACCAGATTAAGAAGGATAAAAGGATAAACATCCCAGTGATAAAGAAAACCTACAAGGTTTAAAGCCATCCAGAGGATAACCAAAACAGTCTGAATAATTATAAAATTCCATGAACCCATTCCTTTTGCTACCGAATCAGCAATTCGACCACCAAAACTTAATGATGCCGTATGTTTAGCATGCCAGTTTTTTTGTTTTTCCATGTTTGTTACATTTAGTTGTTTATATTAAATTTAAAATTATTATTTCTATCAGGTATATTCTGTTTAATTATTTAATGAAAATTTAAGGGGAACATTTGGAACGATTTGGACATTGAATTTAAGTTTAAGAAAACAACTTAGATCTCCATTTGTGAACCTATTTCGAGTACCTGTTCTTTTGGTAAATCAAAATACCTGGTTGCACTCATCGAGTTGTGCGAAAGAAAAACAAAAAGCAATTTTCTCCACATACCTATTCCATTCTTTTCAATGGCAATAAAAGTTTCTCTCCCAAGAACATAAGTTAATTCAGAATCATCAATTGTAATTCCTTTTTCTCTGATTAATTTAATTACTTCGGGAATGTTATTGATATCCATAAAACCATAATAAATTGTAGCCGTATAAAAACCGTTTCCCAGATCAACGAATACTAATCTTTCCTTTTTGGCAATATGTGCTTCCGATTTAAAAACTACAGAAAGAAAAATGACTTGTTTATGGACTACTTTATTATATTTTAAGTTAAGAACTAATGCCGGTGGTATATGAGTCGGATTACTATTGAAATAAATAGCCGTACCAACAACCCTGATGGAAGGATGTTCCTTGTATTTCAACATAAAATCGTTGAGTAGTACTGTGAATTTACGGTATTGCATATTTACTGTTTTACGTCCTTTATGCCAGGTTACCATTACTAGATATATACAGGATGCTACTGCTAAAGGGAACCACCCTCCATCCGGTATCTTGCCTATATTTGCAAGGAAAAATGATAAATCGATGCTTAATAAAAAGGCAGCAATAGCAATTGATATAGAAAGCCTCCATTTCCATAAGATGTGCATGGCAAAAAAGGCTAATATTGTGGTGATAACCATAGTGGTGGTTATTGCAACGCCATAAGCTGCCGCTAAATTTGCAGATGTCTTAAATGCCAACACTAATGTGATAGTACCAAGGAAAAGAATCCAGTTTATTTGAGGAATATAAATCTGTCCACGCTTATTATCTGAGGTATGAATAACAGTTAACCGGGGTAAATATCCTAGCTGCAATGCCTGAAAAGTAAGACTAAATGCACCTGATATCACTGCCTGGGATGCAATTACAGTAGCCATGGCTGCCATCACGACCAGAGGATAAATTGCCCATTCGGGCGCCATATAATAAAACGGGTTGATTGCTGATGAATTATTATGAAGCAACAATGCTCCCTGACCGAAATAGTTGATCAACAATGAAGGTAAAACAATGATAAACCAGGCTAAACGAATAGGTTTTTTGCCAAAATGACCTATATCCGCATACAATGCTTCGCCTCCGGTAACTACTAAAAACACTGCTCCAAGGATGACAATACCGTGCCAGTGATTTACTTCAAAAAAATGAATGGCATAATAAGGATTGATGGCTTTTAATATCTCCGGATGAATCATAATCGAATGAAGGCCTAATGTAGCTATTGCAATAAACCAGAGTAATAGTAATGGGCCAAATATAAACCCGACTTTTTTGGTCCCTATTTTTTGAAAGAAAAAGAGTCCGAAAAGGATGCCTAAGGTAATTGGTATAACAAACGGACTAAAAAGAGGGGTTGCAATTTTCAATCCTTCAATGGCACTTAAGACTGAAATGGCCGGCGTTATCATGCCGTCTCCATAAAGCAATGCAGCACCAAATAATCCCATAATCAGGATAACTTTATATCTTTTACTGTTCTTTTTCTTCGGAAGTACTAAAAACATAAGAGCAAGAATACCTCCCTCACCTTCATTATCAGCCCGTAAAACCAGAATTAAATACTTTACACTGATAACAAGTATTAATGCCCAAAAGATTAATGAAAAGGCTCCGAATATATTTGTTGTAGTTGGTACAACACTAAAAGTCCCATAAAAACATTCTCTGACTGCGTATAACGGACTGGTTCCAATATCTCCGAATACAATACCAAGTGCAGCTAAACTTAGAATACCTACATGTTTTGTTTCACTTTTAGTCATATTCAACTTCTTTCAATCTGGTTATGCTTCCGGAACTATGTTTAAATGCCTGTTATACAATATTCTAAAGATAAAATAATTTATTTTTACCGAACTAAACCCGATCAGTCAGAAGTTGCATACATAGAATTCGTCTGTAAAATTACGACCTTTTTTCGGTTAAAATACTTTTCAACTTAAAAAAATGTATTGTGATTGAAAGTCAACTTTATCTTTCGTTTCAATTGAGCTTACAAATTTGTCCTCAGATTACGCTGATTTACACAGATTAATTTTTATGAAAACTAATTTAACGAATTAAAGCGAATTATACTAATTAAGAGATTGTCCACAGATTCCACAGATTTCCACAGATTAAGAGATTTAATTCAATGAATTTACTGATTTCTCGATATCTATCATGAGGTCAGGAAGTCTGAAACTGAAAACGAACAGAATTTCGAATATGAAATTCTGCCCGTTTTCAGTTGTTTACAATTGGTATATTGATTCTGCACTTAGTCATTTTTAATATCTGATATCTGATATTGGATTGCCCTACTTTATCAGATAGTTAAATGATCTATTTGATCATCTGCAAAAGCTTAAATTTCATTATCCTGGTAATTCTTAATTATTACTTACTTACTTCAATATCTTGTTCTAAATTATTTTCTCAACTACCACTGCAGTACCATATGCCAGCACTTCAGTCAGACCATTCATGACATCATTGGCATCATAACGCATGTTTATAATGGCATTACATCCCAAATCCTTTCCATGTTGTATCATTAATTGAAATGCTTCTTCACGGGCATTTTCGCATAATTCGGTGTAAATGGCACTTTTGCCTCCAAATATTGTCATAAATCCACCTGCCAGATTGCCTACAATACTTCTTGAACGGACTGTTATTCCCCGAACCAGACCTAATTGCTTTGTAATACGGTACCCTTCCAGTGAGGTACTTGTTGTGATGATCATTTTTTCACTCATACGATTTGATGTTTAAAATATTAATTAGTATTGTGTTAATCCTCTTTTTTCATAACGACAAATAGAGTCTTCTTTTGTTGGCTTGAATTGCTCTGATAAACAGAGTCTTTTATTTGTAAAATATTAAATGGTTCCTGAAACAAAGATTCAATGATCTTCTCTGAAATGAGATGGGGACCAAAACCGGTAAAAGTATTTTTATCACTGAAGCATTTGAGAAATAACATACCATTTTTATTTAACAATTTTACTACTTCCGTCCGATAAATTGATCTTTTATCTTCATCAATAATATGAAAACACCCCCTGTCAAAGATAAAATCAAATTGTTGATGGATGTGTGAATTCAGGATGTCATCCTGTACGAATTTTACGGAGTCATTTAATTTGCGGGCTTTATTAATTGCATTCTCCGAAATATCTATTCCTGTAACATCAAATCCCATTTTTGAAAGTTCTATTGCCTGGGTACCCGGACCGGTTCCAAGGTCAAGAAAAGTCCCCGAACTAATCTGGTATTCGTCGAGAGCATCTTTTAAATCAGGATCAAGTTCAGGCAAATACCAGTGCATATCCTCAACATTCATTTCGGCATACAATTTATTCCAGTCGTGTAAATTCTTATTCGTTGAGTCGCCGGTTGACTCTGATGAAGTAAAACCTGATTTGTCTTTCATCTTATCACTATTTTCTTCATCATTTTTCATAATCCTATCTATTTAAATTTTAATAAAAGTGAATTTTCAAATTGAGACTAACTTGAAAGTAAGGAAAATAAGTGGCACTTAAGTATTCAAAAGAATAGACTGACCTATTCTTTTGAATATAAAATGAAACATTTTATTGTTCCAAATCCTTCACTGAAAAAAAGCTGACGAAATAATTTTCATTCAGAATGATCCATTTTGCCATTAGAAGAATCCGTGTATTCCGTTAATGAGAGAAGATTCCCATCCGTATCTTTAAACCATGCCACCTTCACTCCACCCGGGGCTGTCCAAATTCCATAGTTGTCCTGTTCTATGAAATTATATCTTTCAAATTGAATTCCTGACTTGACTAACGATGCAATCATTGAAGTAAGGTCTTCAACATCCCAACCCAACACCGTAAAAGGTTGTGGGGTTAATTTATTGACAGTCGTGACTCTTAACAATGCACCGTTTGTATAAAATTCCATTCCATAATGATCTTCGGAAACTAATTTTAACCCCAACACATTCATATAAAAATTCCTGGCTTTTTCAGGATCAATTGTTGGGATAAAAGCTTTTAATTTTTTATCTTCCAGCATAATGTTAGTCGTTAAATTGTTTGATAAATCAATCCAAATTCAATATCAACAATCTAACAATTTGAAGTATCAGTTTGTTGAAACTATTTTTATTTTTCAACTCTTAATTTCCAGTTCTAACATCATACCGTGATCGTCTTTCTTGCATTAAACAGATTTTGTTCGCCTTTCATAACATATCCCACCTGATTTGTCAGCAGCATTGTTTTCCCGATTTTAAACCCCGGATTATTACGGTGTATATGTCCGTAGATCCAAAAGTCCGGTTGTGCCATTTCAATCAGCTCCGATAATTCTATCCCCATGGCTTCATGCAAAATGCTTCCTCTGTATTTAGCAGGGGCATTTTTAAAAGTAGGAACATGATGGGTTACTACTATTCTTTTTGCTGTATTCGTGATGGCTAATTCCTTTGTCAGGAATGCGACACTTTCCTGATTTAGATCATTTAATTGTTGCGGTTTAAAAAGATGGTGATGGTACTTTATAAGCCGAAAATCGTTCATAGCCTGGAGAAGTCTGGTTTCATTCTCCGGACTTATTTTTGACCACAGTGTTGAGAATATTAATTTTACATTTTCTTTCACAATTGACCTGTTGTTAATCAGAAAAACATTCGACCGGATTTTTTCATACAGCGTACCACTTTTCGTGGCTAAATCGAAATGATAATATTCATGGTTTCCCGGAATCCAGTAGGTTGTTTCAAAATGATCGGCAAGATAACTGAAAAAGTCAACATGTTGGTTTATAAATGAAAAAGGAACAATATCACCGGCCAATATCAACACATTTCCAATCGGTTGAAGTGGATGCAGGTCGAGAAATAACTTGTTTTCAGTAAATTCCAAATGAAGATCGGAAGCGTATTGAAGAACCATTTTGATTTACAATTTATTGATTTACCATTTATAACTAACTTAATCAACCAATTAACCAATCAACCATTTAACCAATTAACCATTCAACCGTCTACCTGCATTCGTACTTGCTTTAGCTTTTTTATTGAACTCCAACGCCAGTCCGATCCAATAGTCAAAATCTTCTTTTGAAGTAATTCCAGCTTCCTGAATGTAAACATACCCTATGTATTCACGTCCTTTCATGATGACAGTACATGCAGCTTTTCTTTTAATTGCCTCTTCGTGGAGAGCCGGGTCAATCCGGCACATTATCCGGTCATCACCGACACTAATGCACATTTTGTCATCCACCATAAAAGTTATACCACTAAACATCTTTTTTTCTTCTACTGATGGTAAATCTGATAGTGCAGTTCTGACCCTTTCTGTGAGTTTTTCATTGTAAGCCATTGTTTTACAGTCTGTTTTTGTTGATATTTTCTATAATAACAAACAAGGGATGAAAAAGTTGAATTTTTTTCATCCCTTGATTGTAATCAAAAACAACTGTTTGCTCAAAGCTCAATACTCAACGCTCAATACTCAACGCTCAACGCTCAACACTCAATACTCAACGCTCAATGCTCTTATATCAGATCATTGATTGCTTTAAACAATACCGCCTCATATTTTACCAATGTATTGCATTTCTTTACCTGTTTCAAAATCTTTCGTCCATCTTCAAATCCTTCGGAATGATAGGTCCACATCTCTACGAAACGGCGCATTAAATTCACATCCCCCGAGTATTTTTGTTTACACAGTTCAATAAGGGACAGGTGGAAGGCACTCAACATACTTATTTTTTTATCCCTTGAAATGTCCTCTTTCCTGATTTCTGCTAACAAAAACGGATTCTGAAGGATTCCCCTTCCTATCATGAATCGTTCAACCTGAGGAGTAAGAGCTGTAATTTTATCTATGTCAGTCGGGTTCAAAATTTCGCCATTATAACAAATGGGATGTTTCAACAACGGTGCATATCGTGCAAAATCATCAATATATACTTCGCCTTTATACATTTGTTTCGCAATCCGTGGATGAATAATCATTTCCACGATCGGAAAATCATTAAATACCTGTATCAAAGGTTCAAATTCTGAAACATTGTCTTGTCCCAGCCTGCATTTAATTGAAATGTCAAGTTTGGTAACAGCAAAAACCTTTTCAAGGAACTCGGCCACTTTTTCCGGATTGGGCAACATACCGGCACCCATTCCCTTACTGACAACTTTGACAAAAGGACATCCCATATTAATATTGACTTCCGTATAGTGATGATCAAGGCACATGTCCTCGAATCGTTGAAAGGATACCGAATCATTCCCAAGAAACTGAGGTACAGGTTTCTGAAATGTATTATGCTCCGGCAGAATATCATTGCACTGGCTCGGATGATAAAAATCGCTGTTTTGTACGCGGATAAACGGAGCAAATGTTTTGTCGAATTGCCCGATATGTTTGGAGTATGATTCCCTGAATATCCAGTCGGTGAGTCCCTGTAAAGGAGCTAAATATAGTTGCATAATTTTTTGTCTGATAGATATGAAGTGCAAAAGTACGGTTTTTTAGAGTTAAATGGTGGAATACAAACAATAAGTTCCTCTCTTACGGAACAATAAACTTTACAGAATCTTTAACTGTTTTTAATGTAAGCAGACGTTAAAGTGATAAAAAATTTAAAATGACCTATTCTCTTGATTTAAAATGAGACATTTAATTGTTCTTATTACTTCCAATCATAGTGTCTCAAGCTTTTCTCAGGAATGTTTTGAACTGAACAGAAGATTTTAAAAGTCAAATCATCTGTTTTATTGTTCCTGTCATTACAATTATCCCCATTTAAAGTAGTTCGTCAAATAGTTTCATTACTTTTGTTTAGTCTGGTAAAATTTGCAATATTGAATCCGGAGAGAATCCTGTTTTCCTCAAAAGAAGTAAGAATTGGTTAAATGTACCCCTAAATAAAACAAAATGACATCAACTATCATCATTTCATTTTGTACCTTGATGCTCATCGCTTATTTGTTCGACTTATCAGCATCAAAAACAAAAATACCCTCTGTAATATTATTACTCCTGCTGGGGTGGTTGTTGCATCAGGTTACTGAATTCTTCGACATTCATCTTCCCGATTTCTCTATTTTTTTACCTGTTTTGGGCTCTTTAGGGTTAATACTCATTGTACTGGAAGGATCACTGGAACTTAATCTGGGAAAGTCGAAGATCGGTTTAATCCGTAAATCGTTTTTAGGCGCATTGCTATCCATGTTTGTCATGACTTTTTTATTGAGTTTCCTGTTCCAATACCTGGGAGGGTTCCCGTTCAGAAACTGCCTGATCAATGCAATACCATTCAGCGTAATAAGTTCAGCCATTGCCATCCCGAGTGTCAGAGGGCTCAACTCAGCCAATAAAGAGTTTGTAATTTATGAAAGCAGCCTGTCGGATATTCTGGGAGTTATTTTTTTTAATTTTATTATGCTGAATACTGATTACGGGTTTAGAACATTCGCGAATTTTGGTTTTCATCTCATTATCATTGTGGTGATTTCATTCATTGCGACTATCGGCCTGACTATCCTGTTGCGAAAGATCGAGCATCATATCAAGTTTATACCCATCATCTTGCTGGTTATTCTAATTTATACTGTGTTGGAGATGTATAAACTTCCTTCGTTGATTTTTATACTGACTTTCGGTTTGTTCATAGGGAATCTTTACAAGTATAAAAGTTTCAAGTGGATAAAAAAACTGCATTCTGAAAAATTAATGATTGAGGACCAGAAGTTTAAAGAAATTACCATTGAAGGAGCTTTTCTGGTACGTGCCTTATTCTTTATATTATTCGGCTATCTACTCAAAACTTCTGAAATTATTAATAAGGATACCCTTTTGCTGGCAGGTGGAATTGTGGCAATAATTTTCATCTTTAGAGTTATTCAACTGAAATTGTCCCGGCTTCCGTTAAATCCGTTGCTTTTTGTAGCACCAAGGGGATTGATCACTATTTTGTTATTTTTATCCATAGTGCCGGCACAACGTATACTTTTTGTTAATAAATCACTTATTGTTCAGGTGATTATTATCACAGCATTCATCATGATGTTCGGACTAATGGCTTTCCCGGTAAAAGAGAAACAAAGCATAGTGATCGAACCGGAAGATAACAGAAACAATAGTTGATTTACGATTTACGATTGATTTGCAGCCGGAGTAGTTTTACCGATTTGTCAATCAACCAACCAACCAATCAACCAATCAATCAACCAATTAACAAAATCATAAATCGCTTACGCAAAAGGTAGAACACTGAATACTGAGCACTTAACGCTGAACTCCCCAATGCCACACGGTAAGATGTCTGTCATCAGTACACCACTTGTTACTGCCTTGAAATGATGATGGTAACGGGTAAACCGGATATAATTTCAAAAAGCATGTTATCAGGGGTTACTTCATTCAGATTTTTTGGAGTTGCAAAGAAATGCCAGGCATCGTCCAATGTTAAATGTAAAAAATTGTTCTTGTTTTAGTTGAACCATTTGAAAGTAATCTTTTAAATCTTTGAAAATATTCTCTTTAGTTTTTAAGAAACAAAACGAAAAAAATTACAATTTACAATTGGTAGGTTTCAAAATTAATTTACATTTACCTTTAATCACTAAATCAATCAACCAACCAACCAACCAATCAATCAACCATTTGTTTATTCTATCAACAATAAAAAGACTTGTAATGTTTCTATCTTTAAAATTTGAATATAAATCAGATACTATTATGAAATCCTTTATGATAAATTTCAATTACCACTTTTTTTCTTTAATTAATTAAGAATAATTCTTATAACTCAACGGAAAGTAGTAATTTTGCAGTCGCTTAGAAAATTCGAAAATCAAACTATATTATGGCAGAAAAAAAAATGAATTTATTGGCTGATTTTCCACCTGTTAGCACACAGCAATGGATGGATAAAGTCACGGTCGATCTCAAAGGAGCTGACTTCAACAAGAGGCTCGTTTGGAAAACCAATGAAGGTTTCAACGTACAGCCTTTTTACCGGGCTGAGGATATTGAAACACTTAAAACAAAGGATTCAGCTCCCGGTGCATTTCCTTATGTTCGTGGAACAAAACCCGGAAACGAGTGGCTTGTTCGTCAGGACATCACAGTTGAGACCGCAAAGCAGGCAAATGCAAAAGCATTGGAAATTTTGTATAAAGGAATCAACTCACTTGGCTTTAAGTTGAAAAAAGAGGAACTAAGCCCTGAGTACATTTCAACATTACTGGAAGGTATTGCTGCTGATTGTGTAGAGCTTAACTTTTGCATTTGTGTAAGTAAAGCTGCTGATTTGGCTACCATCCTGACAGATTATTTCAAATCGAAGGACTATGATGTAACCAAATTGCACGGATCTATCAACTTTGACCCAATGAACCGTATGTTGTTGGCGGGCAAAGAACTGACAAAGGAACAAATCACTGCTAAAGCCAAAGCTACCGTTCTGGCTGCTGCCGGTTTGCCTTTTTACCGCGTCATCACTGTCAATGCAAAAACATTGAATAATGCAGGTGCTTTTATCGGTCAGGAATTGGGTTATGCATTGGCATGGGGTAACGAATACCTGTCCTTGCTGGTTGATGCAGGAGTGGATACTTCATTGGCTGCAAAAAAAATCAAATTCAACTTTGGAGTAGGTGGTAACTATTTTATGGAAATTGCCAAATTCCGTGCAGCCCGTATGTTGTGGGCCATGTTGGTGGACGCCTATCAGGCTGAATGCAAGAAAGACGATTGCAAAAGTACTGAAAACGGAATCTGCAAATGTGCTGCCAAAATGCGCATTCATGCCGAAACAAGCACTTTCAATATGACTATTCTGGACGCTTATGTAAACATGCTTCGTACCCAAACGGAAGCCATGAGCGCTACACTTGGAGGTGTAAATTCACTTACAGTTTTAGGCTACGATACCGTATTCGAACCTACCGATGATTTTTCGGAACGTATTGCCCGCAACCAACAATTGATATTAAAAGAAGAATGCCATTTCGATAAAGTATCCGATCCTGCTGCAGGTTCGTATTATATCGAAACTCTGACGAACCAGATTGCTGCTCAAGCCTGGAAATTATTCCTGGAAGTTGAAGAACAGGGTGGTTTCTTTGAAGGTATTGTATCAGGAAAAGTACAACAGGCTGTGAAAGCAACAGCTGCCGGTCGCCTGAAAGCTGTATCCAGTCGTCGTGAAGTGTTGTTGGGAACAAATCAATTTCCAAACTTCAATGAAATTGGGGGCGAAAAAGTAAAAATACAGGAAACTGTTGATTGCAATTGTGATCATCATGGTACAGAAAAACTGTTGCCGGTTCGTGGAGCCTCTGAATTTGAAGCACTCCGCTTTGCCACCGAAGGAGCAGCTAAACGTCCGAAAGCGTTTATGCTGACTATTGGCAGTTTAGCCATGCGTTTGGCCCGTGCCCAGTTCTCGTGCAACTTCTTTGCCTGTGCAGGTTACGATGTGGTGGATAACCTTGGTTTCGATACTGTAGAAGAAGGTGTAAAAGCTGCATTTGAAGCAAATGCTGATATTGTGGTTCTTTGTTCGAGTGACGACGAATATGCTGTTCTGGCACCTGCTGCTTATGCATTGGTGAAAGGAAAAGCTGAATTTGTAGTTGCCGGAGCACCAGCATGTACCGACGAATTGAAAGCATTGGGAATTGAACATTTTGTTAATGTGAAAACCAATGTGCTTGATGAATTGAAAGTGTTTAATGCGAAATTGATCTAAGAGCCAAGAACCAAGAGCAAAGAGCAAAGAACAAAGAGCAAAGAACAAAGAACAAAGAGCAAAGACAAAAGAGCAAAGACAAAAGACAAAAGACATAAGACAAAATCAAAGACAATAGACAATGCATAATTTTAGGAAATTAGATATTTGGTTGAAGTCAATGGATTTAGTTGTTGAGATTTTTAATCTTACGAGCGTTTTCCCAAATCATGAAAAATTTGGATTGTCATCACAAATGCAACGTTCAGCTGTCTCTATTCCTTCTAATATTGCCGAAGGTTCAGCAAAATCAAGTAATAAAGATTTTGCCCGTTTTTTAGAAATGTCACTTGGTTCTTCTTATGAGCTCGAAACCGAACTAATTTTAGCATCAAGATTAAAATATATTGATTCGAATATATTTTTATTAACTCAAAACAAAATTGCTGAAATTCAAAAAATGATAACTGGATTTAAAAACAAACTTGATTAAGAACAATTTTCAAAAAACTTAGGCATCTGTCTTTGTTCTTTGTTCTTTGTTCTTTCATCTAAAAGTCTAAAAAAATGAAACCTGATTTCAAGAAAATAAATATACAGAATTTCGCAACTGATCAAGTTGCACCTCAGACCGAGAGCACCTGGCTTACACCTGAACTGATTCCCGTAAAACCATTTTATACCAAGGATGATTTGGAAGGAATGGAACATTTGAATTATGCAGCCGGACTTCCACCTTATTTACGTGGACCATATAGTGTGATGTATGCCATGCAACCATGGACAATCCGTCAGTATGCCGGATTTTCTACAGCTGAAGAATCAAATGCATTTTATCTTCGGAACCTTGCTGCCGGTCAAAAAGGCCTTTCGGTTGCTTTTGATTTGCCTACCCACCGCGGGTATGATGCCGATCACGAACGTGTGGTAGGTGATGTTGGTAAAGCCGGTGTTTCGATCTGTTCGGTTGAAGATATGAAAGTGTTGTTTGATGGTATTCCATTAAATAAAATGTCTGTTTCAATGACCATGAACGGTGCAGTACTTCCAATTCTTGCTTTTTATATTAATGCAGGACTTGAACAGGGTGCTAAACTGGAAGAAATGGCAGGTACCATTCAAAATGATATCCTGAAAGAATTTATGGTGCGTAATACCTATATTTACCCGCCTAAGTTCTCAATGAAAATTATAGCTGATATCTTTGAATACACTTCGAAGAAGATGCCTAAGTTTAACTCAATTTCTATCTCGGGTTACCACATGCAGGAAGCAGGTGCTACCGCTGATATAGAACTGGCTTACACCCTGGCTGACGGACTGGAATATTTACGTGCAGGAGTAAACGCCGGTATGGATATCGACTCGTTCGCACCACGTTTGTCATTCTTCTGGGCAATCGGGATGAATCACTTTATGGAAATTGCCAAATTACGTGCTGCACGTATGTTATGGGCAAAAATTGTAAAACAATTCAATCCTAAAAATCCAAAATCACTGGCATTACGTACGCACTCACAGACTTCAGGTTGGTCGCTGACCGAACAGGATCCGTACAATAACATTGGACGTACCTGTATTGAAGCTATGGCTGCTGCATTGGGACACACCCAGTCGCTTCATACCAATGCACTGGACGAAGCAATTGCTTTACCAACAGAATTCTCGGCACGTATCGCCCGTAATACACAGATTTATATTCAACAGGAAACAAATATCACCAGGGAAGTTGACCCATGGGCAGGTTCGTATTATGTTGAAACGCTGACAAACGAACTGGCTGAAAAGGCGTGGTCGTTAATTGAAGAAGTGGAAAAACTTGGTGGAATGGCTGCGGCTATCGAAACCGGCATTCCAAAAATGCGTATTGAAGAAGCTTCAGCCCGTACACAGGCCCGTATCGACTCAGGAAGTCAGATTATTGTTGGTGTAAATCATTATCGTCTGGAAAAAGAAGCTCCGATTGATATTCTGGAAGTCGACAATACTGCTGTACGTGTTCAACAAATTGAAAGGTTGAAACAATTGCGTGCCAACCGTAATGACGTGGAAGTGAAAAAATCATTGGCCGCCATTACCGAATGTGCTAAAACCGGAAACGGTAACTTACTTGAATTAGCCGTTGAAGCTGCTCATTTACGTGCTTCACTAGGCGAAATATCCGATGCCTGCGAAGCTGTTGCAGGTCGTTATAAAGCAACCATCAGAACAATTTCAGGCGTGTATTCATCAGAAACTAAAAACGATGCAAGCTTTATCAAGGCTTGCGAACTGACAGAGAAATTTGCCAAAAAAGAAGGCCGTCGTCCCCGTATCATGATTGCAAAAATGGGTCAGGATGGACATGACCGTGGTGCAAAAGTAGTTGCTACAGGGTATGCAGATTGCGGATTCGATGTAGATATGGGACCATTGTTCCAGACACCGGCCGAAGCAGCCAAACAAGCTGTTGAAAATGATGTACATATCTTAGGTGTGTCGTCACTGGCTGCAGGTCACAAAACCCTGATACCTCAGGTTATTGCCGAGCTGAAGGCACTTGGTCGTCCGGATATTATCGTTATTGCCGGTGGCGTTATTCCTGCACAGGATTATGACTTCCTGTATAAAGCTGGTGTTGCAGCTATCTTTGGTCCTGGAAGTCCGGTTGCGAAAGCAGCCTGTACTATATTGGAGATCTTGCTGGAGGACTAAGAACCTCACCCCCTGCCCCCTCTCCTTGAGGAGAGGGGGGAAGAAAAAAAACGGACTTGCCTGTAAACGGTGAGTCCGTTTTTTGTTTTTAAATTGGAATAAACATAGTATTAAAAAAAATGTATATTTGCATTCTTATAATAAACTGATTTTATAGTGAATAACTCTGAGAAAACAAACTATTGGATAGAAATATCAGATTATGATTTGTAAACGTCAAAAACAATGTTGATTGGCAAGCGTTATTTGTATGTTGGATTCATGTGTCATCAAGCTGTTGAGAAAATATTAAAAGCCTATTTTACAGTTAAAAATGAAGATACACCTCCATTTGTTCATAATTTAAAAGATTAGCTGAAGAATGTGGTTTAATTTATAATTTGACAGAAGAGCAATTAGATTTGATTGAAGAATTAGTTCCTATGAATATAGAAGCCAGATATCCAACGTATAAAGAGAGATTACTAAAATCATTAACAGAAGATAAATGCAAAGAACTAATATACAAAACTGAAATATTATGTCATTGGATCAAGAAACAGCTTTAGAGCATGCAAAAGTTTATGCGAAATTAGTTGGAGAACAAATAAATCCAACTAAAATTGTACTTTACGGATCTATTGCTAAAGGGAATTGGAATGAAAATAGCGATATAGATATTGCTGTAATAGTTAATAAAATAGATGATGATTTTTTAGAATTATCCAAAAGATTGAATAAATTGACACGCAATATTGATAACAGAATTGAACCTGTATTGCTTCAAATTGATGAAGATCGAAGTGGCTTTTTATCATCTATATTGAAAACGGGAATTACATTGTATAATAATTAATAGTTCAATCAAGAATAAAGATTTCATTTAAAAAACGGATTTGCCTGATGGGAGTTGAGTCCGTTTTTTTTCGTCAACTTTTCTCTCCCTCGTTTCTTAACGAGGGGGTTAATGGTCAATCGTTTGTAACTATAATTTAATAACTAAATAAGAAACTAAACATTGTAGTTTGTGTCAGATCGAACGTTGGAAAGATAAAACAAGGTAGCATTGACAATCTAGTTATTTACCATTTTAGAAAAAACTGATTTGCCTGATAAGAGGTAAGTCTGTTTGTTTTAATTCTATAAAATAAATTTTATGCTGATTGAAAAACAATTTGATAAGTTTTCATATATTTGCATCATAATTTAATTAAGAAATTATGACAGAGCTTATATTGAAAAAAGATATTGACGAAAATAAAATGAAAGCATTGCTTGCATTTTTAAAATCATTGGGAATTGAAGTTGAATTAAGAACTGATATTTCAAAAACAGCAAAAAAGAAAAAAGAGTTTTCTCTTGCTGTCGGGTTGTGGGAAGATTATCAATTAGATAGTTTCGAATTAAGAAATCAGGCCTGGCAAAGAAATAAATGATACTAATTGACACAAATATCCTTATCGAAATTTACAAAAACAATACTTTAATTATTGATATTGTAAAAAAAATTGGACAAAACAATATTGCAATTTCGGATATTACTTGTGCCGAATTATTTTATGGTGTACGTAATAAAAGAGAATTGCAAATAATATCAAAAGATTTGAATAAATTAGAAATACTTCATATTCAAGAAGAAGTATCTAAAAATGCTGTTGAATTAGTTGAGAAATATGCTCTGTCACATAAATTATCTATCCCTGATGCTTTAATTGCAGCTACTGCAATTTATTATAATCTTCCACTTTATACATTGAATTTAAAGGATTTTGTGTTTATCAAAGAAATTCAATTGTATTAATAAATAAAAAGATTCAAATTTAAAAACGGACTTGCCTGATGAAAGAGGTGAATCCGTTTTTTTTTATTAGAAATTAAAATTCACAAAATATATATCTTTTAAGGAATGTAATCCTTGAAAGTTATGACTTATGAGGAATGAAATCCTTAAAAGTTATCTTTTTATTGTTTTTTAGTGATAAATGATTATCCGCTAAAGCTCCTGATACTTCAAATAATTAATTTTGTTATTTCAGTATTATAATTCCGAAGGAATTGAATGTGATGAATATGTATGAAATGCATGGACGTTGATTGATGCAAATCACCAACCACGGAGTGGTTGAATAACGATATCAAATATCACTCATCATATACAATTCCAGAATCTTTCAATAATAATTTCAAATCTTCAAATATGTTTTATGAATAAAATATTCTTTCTGATTTTTCAAATATCAAAATGTTTTATATCTTGTTATTTAACCTCTATAGGTGTTATGTTCATGTAGATTTCATTTTTCCATGCATTGCATACATATTATTCATATTAAAATCCTTCGGATTTATATTCTCCCCCTGGTTTCTGAGAATCTGTAAACAAAAGATTTAAAAAGTTCAAAGTCTCCCCCTCGGTTCTTAACGATGGGGTTAATGGTCAATTGTTTGTAATGATAATTTAAAAATTAAATAAGAAAAAGAGCATACTCTAAGTGCTAAATCTAACGTTGGAAACGTAAAACCACTTCTCCCTCGTTAGGAAACGAGGGGGAGGAGGTTAACTTTAAACTAAACTGATTCCCCTATTTCTTTTTGATTTTTTTTATAATGGACTGAGAGTACAAATTTGTTAAGTAATACTTTTTCATCATATCCTGATATGTTTCTGTTAAACATACAATAGTCATTAAAAATAAAAGGTTTAAAAGTGTTTTATAACATAATTAACAAGATATAATCCTTTTTTTTAAGACTTACTTTTGTAAAAAACTTAAGGATATTGATAATTCTTAATCACTTAATTGAGATTCAAACTTCTTTATTTAATTCCCATCCAACCGATACTTTCGTGAAAAAAACCAGTTTCATTTATATGCCAATATTCTTTTTATTATTCATTCAACTTATCTGCATTCCATTGAAAGCTCAAGAAAATGAAACTATAAAAAAAGAGGATAATGGCTTAGTAACGTTCGATGTCTTAGCTCCTAAAATTGAAAGTGTAAATCATATAAAACTATTTTATAAACCGGAGTGGTTCGAAAATAAACAATTTAGAGAGTCAATTGCTGATCTGTCACTGGACGAATGCCTTACAATAGTTAAGAGGGTTACAGGTTTATCATGTATTGCGATAGACTCTACAAGTTATGTTTTCGTCCCTGTTGAAATACGAAATTTTTCAAATAAAACAAACAGCAAAGGAGTTCTTGTAATAGGTGATGAGAGTGATTTTGGAAAATTCACGAAAGCAACCATTATGGGGAAAATTATTGATGCCAGAAACGGTAAACCCTTACAAGGAGCCAGAGTGAGCATTGATAAACTGAATATTACTACATCTACAGATAAAGCAGGAAATTATAAATTTACAATCCCAGTTGGTGAATATGATTTAAGGCTGAATTATACCGGCTTTGAACAGGATGACAGGAATATTAAAGTGGGTGGAAATGGTATAGTGGATTTTGAGTTATCCGAAAAAACAATCAGGTTGGGGGAAGTTGTGATCAGAGATAAAGCTGTTGATCTCAATATAATCCGTACCCAAATGAGTACAATTAAGTTTAATACCAAAATAATTAAAGAATTACCCAATTTTCTGGGAGAAAAAGACATTATAAAAAGTGTTACACTGCTTCCCGGAATACAATCGACAGGTGAATTTGGAACAGGCTTTTTTGTCCGTGGAGGAAGCTCTGATCAAAATCTGATATTGGTTGAAGATGTCCCAATGTTTAATTCTTCTCATGTGTTCGGTTTACTATCAGCAGTCAATCCAGATGGAGTGAACTCTGTTTCACTTCTTAAAGCAGGTATTCCTGCTAGCTATGGCGAAAGAGTTTCGTCGGTAATGGACATACGGTTGGGGAGTAATCCCGATAAAATAACAGGAAAAGGGAGTATAGGTTTATTGGATACACGACTGAATCTGGAAATCCCGCTTTTAGATAAAAAAATGAGTTTAATGATTGGAGGACGTACTTCATACTCCGATTGGTTACTTCATGCAATGCCTGATGTTGATTTGAAGAACAGTTCTGCAAGCTTCTATGATTTAAATGCGTTGCTGACAGTGAAGTTTGATTCAAAAAACACCCTGGTTCTTTTTGGCTATTACAGTGATGATGATTTTAGTTTTACTAAATCGTCTCCTTATCACTATGATAATACCCTCGCCTCTATCCGATATTCACATACTTTTAATGATAAATTATACTCTACTTTCCTGTTAGGGTTAAGTCGTTACAGAAACGACGTCAGTGAGTCTGATACATTGAACCAAAGCCAGGCATATAAAATCAGTTCAACTACGAATTACAACAATGCAAAAATTAATTTTAACTGGTTGCCTAATGATAAAAACTCAGTGGAATTTGGCGTAAATTCCATTCTATATCAGTTGCAACCGGGCAATATGACTCCATTGGGTACTCTTTCAACTGTTATTCCACAAACCACTCAACAGGAAAAAGCCCTTGAAATGGCAGCCTATGTGAGCGATAACATCAATTTTTCACCCAAAATAAGTTCTGAAATCGGTTTACGTTTCACTCAGTATGCCGATCTCGGCCCAGGGACTGATCTTGTTTTTAAAGATAATGCCGCCCGTACTTCCGACAACATTATTGATACGTTGAAGTATGGAAACGATAAAGTAATAAAATGGTATTCGAGTATTGAACCAAGGCTTTCATTCCGTTACTCGTTGGATAATCTGAGCTCGTTGAAATTTAGTTACAATCGAATCAGCCAGTTTATTAATCTGATATCCAATACAGCTGTCATGTCACCAACCGATGTGTATAAATTAAGCAGCCCTAATGTAAAACCTCTGATATGCAATCAGGTTGCACTTGGATATTTTAGAAATTTCAGCGATAATGCTCTTGAAGGCTCTGTGGAAGTATATTATAAAAAACTGGATAATATAGTGGAATACAGGGATGGGGCAACACTTTTATTAAATAACTCACTGGAATCCGATTTGCTTAATGCTTCAGGGTATAACTATGGTGCAGAATTTTATTTGAAGAAAAACACAGGCCGTCTGACCGGATGGGTTAGTTATACCTATTCACGCTCTATGCGTCATACAACAAGTCCTTATGCAGCCGATCAGATTAATGGAAATACTTATTACCCGTCAGAATTTGACAAACCGAATAATATTGTGGTAAATGCAAATTATCATTTATCAAGAAGATGGCGTCTCTCGGGTGTCTTTAATTATAGTACAGGAAAACCAATTACACTGCCAGAATTAAAATATGATTTTGACGGCAGGCAATATGTATATTATTCCGATCGGGATAAATACCGTCTTCCCGACTATAATCGTCTGGATTTAGCCATTACTTTTGATGAAACATTACGATATAAACAAAAATGGAAAGGAAGCTGGACCTTCTCCATCATAAACGTTTATGGAGAAAAAAATCCGTATTCGGTTTATTATAAATCGACTTCACAACTTGAATCCAACTTTTCCCAATCATTCAATTTATACAGTTTGTTTATAATAGAAAGACCTATTCCCACTTTAACCTATAATTTCAGCTTTTAAAAATCATAGAAATGAGTCATTTAAAAAATAGTTGCCTGTTTGTACTCATGATGTGTACTCTCATTGGTTGCACCGAAATATATTCTCCTACTATCGATTCAAAAACCGAAGCTTTAGTTGTAGAAGGACTGATAACAGATACAACAGGACCATTTAACATTAATCTTTCAAAAGCCGTACTCTATTCATCTGACTCGGTTTCGACGTCTAATACTGTTTTAGGAGCTAATCTGACTGTCACCGATAATGAAAATCATACTTTTCAACTTATCGAAGCCGGTAATGGAAATTACACATTGCCTTCCACTTTCAAAGGGAAGACAGGAAATTCTTACATACTTCACATTGAAACGAAAGATGGAAATATCTACGAATCAAATCCACAGAAACTTATGCCACCACAAACATATGACAGCATTCGTGGATTGTTTACTTCAAATGGATTTATCGGATGGAATAATCAACTTGAAAATGTGAATGGTGGTGAAATTTTTGTTGACCTTTTCAAGAATGTACCAAAAGGTGATTCTATTCCATTATGCAGGTTTAAGCCAAATGTAACGATTCAATATGAATATAATGTTTTGGTAAAAGATACCACAAACTGGAATTGGGTTTATAATGACTGGCAAACTTTTCAACTGAATTCCAATGAAAATATTACTGAGGATATTTCAACGTCAAACAGTGATGTCATTAAAAACCATTCGATAGGGGTTGTGCCAATTGATATGTCAAGTTATGGTTTGTATCCTGATCATCCTATTGTCTATTTTTTCTACTATTTACGGATTGAACAATATACATTAAACAGGGATAGCTATAATTTTTATAAAAATGCCAATAGTCAGTTGGCTGCTAACGGAAAGATATTCGATCCTGTTACAGCACAACTTTATGGAAATTTGAAGTGTATAAATAATTCCTCTAAAATTGTATTGGGATTGTTTGAAGTCTCATCGGTCACAAAATCAGCAGCACTTGTCATTCAGGGACCCTATAGCAAAATTGTACTTGTAAATACCGTTCCGTATGTAGATATCCCAACAATTGGGACAACACACTATAAAGTATGGACAAACATAGTTTTGCCAATGCCCCAAAATGATCCGGATTATAACAGTACAATTCCAGCCTGGTGGTGGCATTTTTAAAAAATAAATAATGAACAATGAGATTCTATAAGAGAATATTTTTTTTACTTGGATTACAATTTGTTGTATTGACCTGCATCAATATTAATGCACAGACAAACGACAGGGAAGTGGCATATCTGCAAACCGACAGGGCAACGTATATCTCCGGAGAAACAGTTTACTATAAACTGTATATTCTTGATCCTGTAACTAAGAAACGCTCGGATATCAGTAAAGTCGGCTATATTTTACTCAGGTCTGCCGGTTCAAATCCTTCTTTAAAGATCAGGGTTAAAATTGATGAAGGTATGTCAAACGGGAGCATTATGTTGCCCGATACATTGACTTCAGGGTCCTATCAACTTGTTGCATTTACAGAAGTAATGAAAAACTTTGGCGAACAATGTTTCTTTCATAAAGATATAACGATTGCTAACAGGTTTGATAAGGAACTTGATTTTAAAATAGCGAAACCTACTTCAACGGATAGTAGACTCACTGAAAATCTGTTAAACGGTCAGAAGATTAAAACTGACAAAAGCATTTACAACACACGAGAAAAAGTGATTATCAGCCTTGGTAAGATGAATTCAAAGGCAAACGTAGTTGTTTCTGTTTTTGAAGAACCGATGATTCTATCATCCTATAAATCGATATCTGAAACTCTTCATGACTTTTCAGATCTTTTACCCGAAAGACAGCCATTAAAATCCTATATCCCTGAGAGTACAGGAAAAATACTAAGAGGAAGGGTAGTTGATGTTGCTACCAATAAAAATGTGAAATCTTCAACAGTTTTACTATCGTGCATGGATTCAATTGCAAATTTGCAATATGCTGTGACAGATTCGAATGGAATTTTTCGAATGTTATTAAGCAATTATTATGATGGGAAAGAGCTTTATCTGACCATTAAAGATATGCCTGAAAATCAACACTGGAAAATAAAACTTGAAGATAAATTTGCTCAACCTGAGAAATGGAATCCTGTTTTAATTTCCGATAAAAGTAAATCGAAAGAGTTTATTGAGAAAAGTCAAAACATTGTTTACATTAATAAGTGCTATGGGTTAATGAATGATACTACTGACAAGACCAATACTGAAATAAAAATTATTTGTCCACGACTTTACAATTGTCCGGTAAGTACGGTTTATCCATCTGATTTTGTTCCATTAAATGATTTTCAGGAAATTTCTGTTGAATTATTGCCCTTTGTCAGGGTAAATAAGGAAAAAGGAATTTACCACGTACATGTTACCAGTACTTTAAATGATAAACTTATGGTTGATGCTGCTGTTTTTCTTGATGGAGTATTTGTCGATAATATGAATAAAGTAGCAGTGCTCGGTTCAGAACAAATAAAAAAAATAGAGTCTATTGATGCTGAAAGAGCATTCGGTGATTTGGTTTTTCAAGGGGTAGTTTCAATTACTTCGAAATTGAATGAAATAGAAAATACAATTCCCGCATCTCACTCTTTACGGATTAAAAATGATAAACTAAACAAGAATGAAAACTTTGTTTCTATTAATTCAACATTGATTCAGAAAAAGAATATTCCGCTTTACAAGCAGTTACTTTATTGGAATCCTAATGTAGAGATCAATGGAACAGACAATACTGATGTTGAATTTTACACCTCGGATAATAAAGCAAACTACATTATTAAGGTAGAAGGAATTTCTGATGATGGCACTCCAATCAGTTTAAGTTCAGGCTTTCAAGTCAATAATTCTATTAATGCAAAAGATAAATGAAATACTACCTATACTTTTCAGTTCTTTTGATTTGCACTTCAATCAATGCCCAAACCAATGTCCCGGTTAAAGCACCCGAAGTGAAGTCAATTTTTTCACCGAAACTAACCGGTGAAACTTTTATTGAAAAAAAAGGATATAAAGGGGAACAGTTTTTTAATAAAGACTGGCAGGAAAGTGATATTCTACTTTCAACAGGTGAAGAAATTCATGGTGAAAAATTAAAATATAACGGACTACTAGATGAACTTATCTGGGTTAATACTTCCAATTACCAACAATTCAAAGTAGACAAATCATTTATTAGTGATTTCTGGCTGAAAAACGGAACAGGGACCTCCAATCATTTTAAAAGGATTAATGTCAATGAGCAAAAAGATGAAAATTCGTCCGATATTTTTGCTGAAGTTGGTGTTGAAGGAAAAGTTTCTCTTTTTATTCAACGCCGGATTAAAATCGTTGGAGAAGAAAATATCTATCAAAATGGCACTCTCTATTTATTAGAAAGTATCGGAGCAAAACCTTTGTACTATATAAAGACTCCTACAAATCATTATTTGTTATTAAACAGAATTCGTAAAAATGCTTTTCTTAAATTGTTTCCCGAACAAAAAAAGGAAATTGCTAAAATAATCAAAGATAATCATCTGATTTTAAAGACGGAAAGCAACCTGGTACAACTAATTGAAATACTGAATAAAGAAGAGTTATAAAAAACGCCTGAGAGTTAAGAGAATTTCAATATCTTGTATAAAAAAACGCAACATAATCATGTTGCGTTTTTTTTTATTCATTATCAAGGAATTCTTTTAGAATGCTAATTACCTATAACCGAAAATCGACTTTTAGGCAATCACATCCAACTAAATAAAGATCCATGTCGATGCATCTTATCTAATTATCAAAGTGCTGATAGTTAGATAATATAAAATTTAGTGTTCGTAATATAATCAGTTGAATCTGAAAGTAGTTGCTGTATAGATTACGAAAACCATAGCTGTCTGTATCTAAAAAATCCTCTTTTTTTATTCATCCTAAATCCAAACTACTTGTTTGTTTCGTCTAATTATAAAATCGGTTATTCATTAAAATCCGGCATGAAGATTTTCTTTTTTGATTAAGCACTTTCATTTAGTTGTGCATCTTTTCAGACAGAAATCCTTTCATTTCAGATTCTTATGAATAAAAGAATAAAAAATGAACTTTTAATAAATAATAGAAATAACAATTTAAAAATTAACAACAATGAAAAAAGTAATTTTGATTTTAGCAGTTGTTTTGACATCATTCACTATGGTCGGTCAAAACATAACAGGTAACTGGAATGGAAAATTTAATCTCCATGGTAAAGAATTAAAAGTAGTATTTCACATTTCAAAATCCAAAACGGGTTTAAAAGCTACTATGGATAGCCCGTATCAAAAGACATATGGAATGCCGGTAACAGTGACTAATTTAAATGATTCTATTCTAAAACTTGAAATTTTAAATGCTGGAATAGAGTATTTGGGAAAAGTTGATGATAATAACAATTTTGTTGGCACCATTAATATAAAACAATCCCAACAATCATATCCTCTGATTTTATCCCAAAAAGAGGTAGACTGATGTTAATTGAAACCGGAAGCATGATTGCATTATGATAATACTACTTTCTGAAAATTCAACTTCCTTTTCTTCCTGAGAGGCAGTGTAAAAACTATAATTGGAAATGAAAATACTATCAAATTTAAACAAATAGTTGAAATAAGGTAATAAGGTTAAGCCGTTTTTGTTAATATTTCTACTAAGGTTGATAAACAAAAATAAGGTTTATTTATTAAAAACCTTATTCTCAGGTGTTAAACCTTAGTAGAAAACCAATAAAATACTAACCCAAACCTTATTACCTTATTTTAAAAAAAACAACAACTACCGATTTGGAAGTAACAAATTCTACTAATTTCATTTTTACACTGCCACCTAAAGGGCAGGAAGTTGATTTTCTCAAAAAAAAATAATTAAGCAACTAAAATATTAATTTAAAAACCATTCAAATGAAAACAAGACAATTTATAGTACCAATTATGATGGCATTTATGATCTTCATCTGTACTTCTTGCATTTTTGATTTAAAAGTAATTACAGGGAAAGGGAATATTATTACCGAATCACGTAGCGTTACAGATTTTACTTCTGTTGAATTTCAGTCGGGTGCAGATATTGAAATTGTAAAAGGAACCACTTTTAAAGTCAGTGTCTCCGATTATGAAAATATTGTAAAATATTTATCTGCTACTGTTGAAAATAATTGTTTGATAATTAGAAAAGAACCAAATAATGTAAGTTTGTGGAACTCCAAAGCAAAAGTAGTTATTACATTGCCCGATCCACTTTATTCTATTAAACTTTCAGGTAGTGGTAATATAAAGGTGGACTCTGCTTTTAATGATTTGAATAATCTGATGGTTTCAGGAAGCGGAAATATCGAAATCCGTAGGATTTGTCAGTTAAATAAACTGGAAGCCAGGATTGCAGGAAATGGAAATATTGATGCTATTGGCTCTGTACAGGATTTATATACGAATATTTCAGGTAGTGGTTCTATCAGGTTCACTGAAATGAAAGCAAAAAATGCAACTTGTGCTATATCAGGAAGTGGTAACACGAATGTTTTTATCGGGGATAAACTTGAAGCTTCTATTTCAGGATCGGGGAATATTGTCTATTCCGGAAACCCGGTTGTAAATTCGCATACTACCGGAAGTGGCAGGGTTTATAAGAATTAAAATGAAAATAAGTTATTAAAAAATTTAATGTTCCATCAGAGTTCAATTCTTTAATAAAACAAGTCATTATATAATTTATTAATCCCCTAAAATATAACAACTGAAAAAAACTCTCAAAGGGACTTCATACTCTTTGAGGTTTTTTACTTAAAAATAGGTAACTTTGCACCTGGTATTTTAAAGGTAAAAAAGATATGAAATTAAAGATTGTTATTGTAGGACTTGGTGGAGTAGGAGGGTATTATGGCGGTTTGCTTGCTAAGTATTATGCCGGAGATCCGGCTGTGGAAATATATTTTGTTGCCAGGGGTGAACATCTGAAAAAAGTACAACAAAATGGCCTGACTGTTATTACCGAAACCGGTACATTTGTTGTCAGGCCAACTCTGGCAACTGATACTGTTTCAGAGATTGGAATTGCCGATTATGTGATTCTGACTACTAAAAGTTATGATTTAGACGCTACTGTCAAACAAATAAAACCCTGTGTCGGTGTAAATACTGTTATTCTGCCCTTACTCAACGGCGCTGATATTTCTTCACGTATACGTGTTTTACTCCCCGGAATTGAAGTCTGGAATGGTTGTGCCTACATTGTAGCCCGTCTGAATGAACCGGGTGTGGTAGAGAGCTCAGGAAATCTGCACAGATTGGATTTCGGTTATGAAAATAAGACAACCGACAGGTTGACCGGATTTGAGAAAGTCCTGAAAGATGCCGGAATTGATGCAACATTTCATGAAAATATAAAGTCGGTAATCCTGAAGAAATTCTTCTTTATCTCATCCACGGCTTCACTTACTTCCTATTACGATGTCAGTTTCGGAGCTTTACTAACCGATCCAGAACGGAAAAATACATTAATAAGTATACTGGAAGAAATTCTTTTGGTCGCTAATGCCGAAGGTGCAGAAATAAACAACGATGTAATTGATAAAACCATTCATCAACTGGAAAAGCTACCTTATGAAACCACCTCCTCCATGCACAGCGATTTCAGGGCAGGAAGAAATACCGAAATCCAAACCCTGACAGGAATTGTCATTAAACTTGGTAAAAAACATGGTATCCCAACCCCGACCTATGAAAAGGTCTATAATAAACTCTACAAACAAATGAAGTAAACCTCAAAGAGTACCCAGTATTTTGAGCGTTTTTAATTCACATTATACTAATGAGTTTGTGTTAAAAAAGAATTGAAAATTGAATATATTTACAAGTTGAAACCGGGAAACAAATAAGGAAATAAGGGCAAGATATATAACATTTTACATTTCTACTAAGGGTGAAAAAACAAAAATATGGTACATTCCGATTTATCGGAAAGATTTTATTTAAAGACCATATTATTAGATGTTAAACCTTAATAGTCCATCAATATAATGCATAAACCCCAATAAAAACAACTGGTATACTTTTCGATTAATATATACACTGGATATGAAATCAGATATAAGTCGATTTGAAATATTTAATGAGATAAATTCAAATTTGAGACTTTGACCCCCAAAACCCCAAATGGGGGAGCAAGACGCAGTTTATTATAAAAAACAAGTGATTTGTCGAGTTTAAATAAAACAATACTAATCATGAACCCCCATTTGGGGGCAGGGGTCATATAGTCAGACACTTACAATCTGGTTAAATTGTAGAAAACCTGTACACCATTAAACTTAAACTTATTCACTTATTTTAAAAAGCATATCTACTTTCAAATTGCAAGAATTTATATCAACTCCTTTTCTTTTTACACAGCCTCCAATTAATTAAAGGAAACACTTTTTTGTACTTCGTACGACAAAAGGTTTTCGCTCAAACCTCAAACCTTTCAAACCTCTCAAACCCCAAACCCCAAACCTCAAACCTCAAACTCTTCAAACCCTTCAAACTAAATTTTTATTCGTTTTAATGCCATAAATTAAATGGTTTTATTACTTTTGCTCTGTACTTAATTCAAAAGAAGTCAACAATCTGGTAATTATTAATTATGCATTCTTAATTATGAATTGTTTATGAATACTCCCAGCATTAAAAAACTGTATTTTAAGGATACGTCTTTTGCCAATCTGATGACGCATCGTATTTATAATATTCTGTTGTTTGCCAGTAAGTATGATGCCTTTGTGCTGGAAGAGGATGGACGTATTGATGAGTTGATTTTCAATGAATATACCTCATTAAACCTTCGTTATCCTCCCCGTTTCAGACTGGTATCCAGTGAAGAAGAAGCCGATGCATTGTTGATGGAGCGGACCTTTGAGCTTATTATATCCATGCCTAGCGGCGATAGCATTAACCCTTTTGAATGGGCTAAATGGGTGAAACAACAATTCCCGGATATTCCCATTGTGGTGTTGACCCCTTTCTCCAAATCAGTATCTCTACGCATTGCCAACGAAGATTTAAGCGCCATTGACTATGTATTTAGCTGGCTGGGTAATTCGGATATTCTGCTGGCTATTATCAAACTGATAGAAGACAAGATGAATGTGGAAGAGGATGTAAAATCAGTCGGTGTTCAGGTAATATTATTTGTGGAAGATTCCATTCGCTGGTATTCATCTATTGTACCCCACCTTTACAAATTTGTATTTAATCAATCCCACTCTTTCATGACCGAAGCATTAAACGAACATGAACAAATGCTTCGAATGCGTGGACGGCCTAAAATACTTCTGGCACGTTCATTTGAAGAAGGTCTGGCTTTTTATGAAAAATACAAAAATAATATGCTCGGGGTAATTACTGATGTAAGTTATCTGCAAAACGGTGTCAAAAATAAACTGGCAGGTATAAATCTGTGTAAGGAAATCCGGAAACAGGATAAACATATTCCTTTAATTGTTGAATCGACAGATGAATTAAATCATCCTGCTGCAGATCAGATGAAGGCTGCATTTCTGAACAAAATGTCGAAGACTTTTCTGATGGATTTAAGGACGAAAATAACTGATAATTTTGGGTTTGGGGACTTCCATTTTATTAATCCTGAAACAGGTGAAGAAGAAGCCCGGATTGAGAACCTAAAAGGATTGCAGGAAAACCTTTTCAGGATAAGCGACGAATCTTTGTATTTTCATGTGTCACGTAATAATATTTCACGTTGGTTATATTCCCGTGCCATGTTTCCCCTGGCTGAGTTTCTGAAAAATATTAATGTGGACAACTTTAGTGATATGACCAAAGTCAAGCAGGTCATTTTTGATGCAATTGTGAACTATCGTAAAGTGAAAAACAGGGGAGTCGTTGCTGTATTCCAGCGTGACAGGTTTGATCAGTATTCCAATTTTGCCCGTATCGGTGAAGGTTCGTTAGGTGGTAAAGGCAGGGGACTGGCATTTATTGATGCCATGATTAAACGAAACAGCAGTCTGGAAAAGTTCGAAAACAGCCAGATAACTATCCCTAAAACGGTGGTGTTGTGTACTGAAAATTTCACAGAGTTTATGGAGTTGAATCAACTCTATACCATTGCATTGTCTGATGTGGAGGATGATGAAATCCTGAGACAATTCCTTAAAGCCCATATACCTCAACGTCTTATTGCAGATCTTCATGCTTTCCTTGGTGCCACAAATTATCCGATTGCAGTACGTTCGTCAAGCCTGTTGGAAGATTCTCACTACCAGCCTTTTGCAGGAATCTATTCCACGTATATGGTGCCTTACAATCCCGGAAGCAGGACACATATGCTTTATATGGTCACTGAAGCAATCAAAGCCGTCTATGCTTCCGTATTTTACAGGGATAGCAAAGCATATATGACTGCAACCAAAAATGTAATTGATGAAGAAAAGATGGCCATTGTTCTTCAGGAAATCTGTGGGAATGCCTACAATAAACGTTTCTATCCTTCATTCTCGGGTGTTGCCCGTTCCCTGAATTATTATCCCATAGGTCTTGAAAAACCGGAAGATGGCATTGCAAGCATTGCCCTGGGTCTTGGAAAATACATTATGGATGGCGGAATGAGCCTTCGCTTTTCACCCGCTTATCCGAACAGTATTTTGCAAACGAGCAATGTTGAATTTGCATTACGCGAAACGCAAACCTATTTTAATGCACTCGATTTAAGTGAGACAAGATTTATTCCTCAGGTAGATGATGGATTTAATTTATTGAAAATAGACGTTGCAGATGCTGAAAAAGATGGAACATTAAAATATATTGCTTCCACATACGATCTGCACGATAGAGTGATATCAGATAGTTTATACGAAGGAGGGCGGAAACTGATCACTTTCAACAATATACTGAAACATGATGTTTTTCCGTTGGCTGACATATTAAAAGAAGTATTGCACATTGCTCAATCTGAAATGGGACGACCCATAGAAATTGAATTTGCCGTAAATCTGGATTATTCTCCGGCTAAACAACATGTTTTTTATTTGTTGCAGATTCGTCCAATCGTTGACAGCAAGGAAATGATCAACGAAGATATTGGTTCCATACCGGAAGTAAATGCAATAATTACCTGCAATAGTGCATTGGGACATGGCATTACAAATGATCTGTTTGATTTGGTCTATGTGAAACCCGAAGCTTTCATGGCATCTAAAAATCAATCGATTATGTACGAGATTGATAAAGTAAACCGTCAGTTGGTGAGTGAAAACCGTCATTATATATTAGTGGGTCCCGGACGGTGGGGCTCTGCCGATCCGTGGCTGGGCATTCCGGTTAAATGGTCGCATATCAGCAATGCCCGGTTGATTGTGGAATCCGGGTTGTCCGACTACAGGATTGATCCAAGCCAGGGTACCCACTTCTTTCAGAACCTGACTTCTTTCGGAGCTGCTTATTTTACCATAAACCCTTTTCTGAATGATGGATCGTACGATACAGAATTCCTGAATGCACAACCGGCAGTGTATGAATCGGAATATGTAAGGCATGTCCGTTTTGATAAACCGATGATCATGAAAGTGGATGGCAGGAAAAATAAAGGAGTAGTGATGAAGCCGTAGTGCGTTCCGTGTTTCGCGTTTCGCGTTCCGTGTTTCGCGTTAAGGTTATGAAAGGCCACGGTAAACCGGGATCTTGCATATTCTATTTGAAAGGTCCTGCGATCTGGAGTCTTTTATCTTTTATCTTTGCTCTTGTTCCTTTTTTTTGCAGTCAGGTATATTTTATTGGGTCTCGCGATTTCCATATCGCGAATTTAAAAAACTCAAATCGTGAAACCCTCACTAAAAACAGTGTAAATATCACGTTGTCAATTCATAAGATGATTCCACCCGATTTCTAATAAGTGAGGGCTTCACTAATGAGGAATGAGGAATGAGGAATGAGGAATGAGGAATGAGGAATGAGAGGGAAGCGACATTTACCCCAAACTTTTCAAACCCGAAATACGGAACGCGATACCTCCACCCTTTAGTCGCACTCCCACATCTAAGATTCACGCTTTCTGCAATCAACACCAAGTGGGAGGGCGACATCTAACCAAATGTCGCCCTCCCACTTGTTGATCAACCCGCAAACAATTCAAAATCAGAAGTGGGAGTGCGACTAATTGACTTGTGCCCGAAACTCCTCAGTCCCTAAACGCGGAACACGTAACATTGAACGCGGAACGCAATTACCCTTTAGTCGCACTCCCACATCTAAGATTCAGGCTTTCTGAAATCAACAACAAGTGGGAGGGCGACTGTCAACCAGATGTCGCCCTCCCACTTAATGATCAACCCGCAAATGATTCAATCTCAGAAGTGGGAGTGCGACTAAATGACTTGTGCCCGAAACTCCTCAGTCCCTAAACGCGGAACACGTAACATTGAACGCGGAACGCAATTACCCTTTAGTCGCACTCCCACATCTAAGATTCACGATTTCTGCAATCAACAACAAGTGGGAGGGCGACATCCAGGCAGATGTCGCCCTCCCACTTGTTGATCAACCCGCAAACAATTCAATATCAGAAGTGGGAGTGCGACTAAAAGGGGGTTTGAAGAGTTTGAAGTTTGAAAAGTTTAAAAGATTCCGGGTTCTGCAATCTTTTGACTTTAGTCTTTGCTCTTTTGTACCTTAGTCGCACTCCCACATCGAAGATTCACGTTTTCTGCAATCAACACCAAGTGGGAGGGCGACTATCCAAGACAAGTAACCTCTCAAACCCGGAACGCGGAACGCGGAACGTTTCAACGGCAAAGCAGAATCTTCCCGCACCCGGTATGTTTTACCGGCTCAATTACTCCACCAAATCCTAAATTCCCAAATTCAATACCCATACTCAAAAGTACCGTCACATCATCGGTTAGCAATGGGATGGCATATTCATCAATCTGAACCGAAAGTACATGAGCCGGCAGGATATCATTGCTAGAATGCCATTCACTCAGGACTGACTGTTTTTTCCCGTTCAACTCATCGTTTACAGGCTGGTATTTATGCACGACGCCTGCCGGATTATACATCATATCCGATACCATCCCCAGACAAATGATCAGCCGGAAATACGGGAGCCGCTGGATATTCTGCAAATCGGAGGCGGTATTTATCCGTGGAATGGATACTGTTGCCGAAAGTGTTTCACGGTTTAGCTCCGCCAACGGGGATACCTGCAGGATGGAAGCGATGGGATAGGTTTTGTTCAGATTATATCCATCCATTTCCTGTTTACACTGGGAGAAGCGTAAAAACCGTTTCCCGATTTCAGTGACAGTATCCAGTTTTACTATCTGCCTACCCATTCCTGTCCATACAGGTGTCAGGTTGAAGTTTGACAAGCGGTACGTCTCACCGATGGCATCCCGCATGGATTGTGCAAATCTGACACAACCCTGCCATTCAACCTGATGTTTCCTCAATTTTTCAAACCGCGGTCCGTTTTGAATAGTCTCCTTTGTGGCACCACCCTTTGTACGCATAATCACTTTGTCGCTACCGACTTTGGTGTAAAATGATACACCCTTAATACTGCCGGTAATTTGTAGAAAATTTTTTACAATTGCCATAACTTTAGTTTTTAAAGATGAATAATTATTGATAAATCAATTTGAAAATGAATCAATTTGAAAATTTGAAAATGAAAGAAATCAATGATTTATGATGATCTCATTAAGCTATAATTATCTTAACATTGCCCTATTGATGAATGATAATTGATAAAATTAATAAGTTAAATATTTAATTCTATAATTTTCAATGTCCTTCTTTCTTTGAACTAATTTATAAAAGGAAATTTACAATTTATTTTGGGAATATTAGTAGAAAATATTCGGTTTTGTTTAAATCGGGATTACACAAAACATAGCTTCAACTGAAGGTAAAAAACAAGTCAAACCATTGAGTAATCTATCCGTAGCCTGTCCGTAATTTGTCGATACAAAAATAAATAATAAGTAAATAATAAGCAAGAAAAAAGGTAATAAAATGATCTTATTTAGAGTCTTATTGTTATCTTTTTAATCCCTTTTTATATCCTTTTTATTACCTTATTACGGGACAGGCTACGGACAGGCTACTGATTGGCTACTGACAGGATATTCCCAGGATTGACCGTAATTTTAACTTATTATATTTCAATGTTTTAAACAATATTTTCTGAAAATTCAACCTGAAAATCCAAAAAACAGGAAAGACATCCAACATTGAAAACAGAATTATTGATGAATAATTTTGGAAAATAAATTACACCTATAGCCAAATCTTTTTGTAGTAAAGTACATAATTCTTATCAAATTATTTAAAAATAGTATCTGCCTGTGCCACTCCATGGCATATCATAATTCTACTTTTACACCGTATTGACAAACCTCAATTAGGAAGACCATGGGAATCACTAAACAAACTGACTGGCAGGAGAAATTCCTCAACAAACAAAATGAAATAAACCGATTGAAACGGATTTATTATGATGCTGATGAAAAGTTAGTTTTACCAAAACACCCCCGCTATTATTACGACTGGTTAAGTAGTCAGTTTAACAGCTACCCGATGGAAAAGAAACTGCGCGACCTGGGATTCCTGGTTACACAGGGCTTTGATTTGAAGCGTTCCATTCGTGACTATAAAAAAGAACGGGAAGCCTATATCACCTCAGCCATCCGGCAGACTTTTCTGTTTTATATCCTTTATCTGCGATATGGTAAGTACGCACATTTCACTGAAATTATACTGGCTAAACTCTCAGAACGCAAGCTGATCAACCTGTTTATCGACGAAATATCCATACGATACAATCCTTCCAACTTTGAAGTGGAGACAGGTGGATGGAAAGATGGTGAACTGATGGAAGCGGGTGGTGGCGATGCAGAAAGATTCTTCAAGCTTGTAACCGGGGTGGAGTTGACAAAGAAAAGGATAAGTAGTGTTTAACGATGAGTGATTAATGATAAATTTAATTAGAAAGGTGAATAACTAATTTTACAAAAAATAAATGATTGTAATTGAAAATATAATTAACAGAAAATATGTTTATTGAAATTATATTTTGTAGCTTTGAAGCTTCTTAAATAATGTAGAAATTACATCCTTATTTTGATTTAAATCGTTCACATTTCAGTAAATAATGCAAGGAAATCAACTTAGAAAATTAGAGACAGAACTTTGGCATGCTGCCGACCAGTTAAGAGCAAACAGTAAATTAACCGCATCGGAATACTCCATGCCGGTGTTGGGATTGATATTCCTGAGACATGCTTACAACCGCTTTTTAAAAGTAAAGATAGAATTAGATAAGGACCTGCCTGTACATGCCCAACGTGGCAGGCGTGCGTTGACAAAAAAGGATTTTGAAGAACAAAATTCCATGTTCCTTCCCGATAAAGCCCAGTTTGATTATCTGGTATCCTTGCCCGAAAGTGCCGATATTGGCGAGGCAATTGATAATGCCATGAAGTTGATTGAGGATGAATACGATACCCTCAAGGGAGTATTGCCAAAGAACTTTTCGATATTCAGTAAAGAACTTCTGCGGGAATTGCTTCGCATATTTAATAAAGAGGTGTTGCAAAAGGCGGAAGGTGATTTGTTTGGAAAAATATACGAATACTTTCTGGGTAAGTTTGCCATGACCGGAGCACAGGAAGGCGGAGAGTTTTTCACGCCCATGAGCCTGGTGCAAACTATTGTAAACATTATTGAGCCTGACCATGGCATTGTGTTTGACCCGGCATGTGGCAGTGCGGGTATGTTTGTGCAAACAGGATATTTTATTGAAAATGAAGGCCTGCAACCGGCAGAGAAAGTGACCTTCTACGGGCAGGAAAAGGCGGAACTGAATACTAAGCTCTCAAAGATGAATCTGGCAGTTCACGGACTGGAAGGAAATATCCTGGAAGGCAATACATTTTATGAAGATAAACACGATCTGGTAGGTGGTGCCGACTTTGTCATGGCAAATCCACCCTTTAATGTGGATGGTGTGGACAAACTGAAAGATTCGGTTAAGAAAGATCCCCGCCTGGTACTTGATGGCAAAGTAAACCTACCTAAAAATGATAACGCCAATTACCTGTGGATACAGTATTTCTATAATTACCTGAAACCTACCGGCAGGGCAGGTTTTGTGATGGCTTCCTCGGCAAGTGATGCAGGGCACAGCGAAAAAGACATACGTGAGAAGCTTGTAAAAACCGGTGCCGTGGATGTGATGGTGGCTATCGGAAATAACTTTTTTTACACCCGGAGTTTACCATGCACCTTGTGGTTCTTTGACAGGGCAAAAGAAAATGTCCTCACCCTAAATCCCTCTCCAAATGGAGAGGGACTTAAAGAGGGAGTTGTGGTAGAAAATAGTGTTTCTCGTGGTCCAAAGACAGTAGAAACGGATTTACCAATACAGCTTTTGATGAATGCACGTTCGTTGAGGCAAGTGGGCACTGCTCCTGAGGAATTACTATGGCAATTGCTTCGGAACAGACAATTAAAGGACTTGAAATTCAGACGTCAACATCCATTGAAAGCAGGTCATGTCCTGGATTTTTATTGTGCAGAAGTCAAACTGGGGATTGAAGTGGATGGTGGTTATCATTCTACCAAAGAACAACAGGAAGCTGACAAATTAAGGACGGAAAGCATTAAAGAATATGGAATTAGAATTATTCGTTTTAGTAATGAGGAAGTGCTTCAAAATACTGAAGGAGTGCTGAAATCGATTACATCAGCTGCATTCCCCACTCTCCATGAAGAAAAATCCTCACCCCAACCCTCTCCAAATGGAGAGGGAGTTGTCAGAACCAGAGACACTGTCCTTATGCTGGATGCCCGGAAGATATACCGGAAAGTAACCAGTAAGGTAAACGACTTTAGCCCGGAGCAACTGCAAAACCTGATTTGCATTGTGAATCTGTACAGGGGCATTACGAAAAAGTTTGAGAAAACGGTAGAAGGATATTTACAGACTGCTGCCGAATTAGCCGTACAGACGGTGTTTATTACAAAGGATCTGCAAAAGTCAATTAAGAATATCTACCAAATCCTGACCAAAGGAAAAGTGTTGACGATATGCCCTGAATTGGCAAATTCTATCCTTGAATTAGAACCGGATACAAACGAATTATATTCTCTTCAAAACGACTTTATCCAATTTGTACAGACCCAATGTGACACACTCACCCCTCTCCAGTTTGGAGAAGGGGCGGGGGTGAGGACGAAAAACCTGCGCAAACCAAAGGATAAACTGATTAAGCAATTGCTTGACCTGGTTGCCAATGCCCAGAAAGAATTCCAGCTTACCAAAAACAAAGACTGGAAAGAGCTGAATATAAAAGAAAAGCTCGATGAGGTAAAAGCATTGCAACTCCTGCTTAGCGGCAACCCCAATGAAGATGAACCCGGTTTGCTGCACGAAACGGAATACTACTGGAAGCAGGCATACTGGCTTACCAGCCGCTTCCCAGAAGGAATTTACTGTAATGTGGAAGGCCTGTGCAATGTGGTAACACAAGCCGATATAGAAGCCAAAGACTGGAGCCTCTCTCCCGGACGCTATGTGGGTGTGGATGCCGCTACTGACGATGACTTTGATTATGAAGAACGCCTGGCAGAAATACATATTGAATTAGCCGGATTGAATGAAGAAGCTGTTGAACTGGTGAATACAATTGCTGAAAATTATAAAGGGCTGGTGTTATGAAGTGGGAAACAATTGAAATAGGACAACTTGGCGATGTGATTACAGGTAACACACCTCCAAGAAAAAATCCGGAACTATATGGCGATTATATTCCTTTTATCAAACCAACCGATATGGAAATTGATAGAAGGTATACACCTAATCCTGAGGAATGTTATTCTGAACTTGGATTTGAAAAATATAGTAAATCATTGATACTAAAAGGTGCAACTTGTGTTGTTACAATAGGAACTATAGGTAAGAAAATGACACAAGCGTATTGCGATTGTTTCATAAATCAGGCTGTAAATGCAATAATCCCAAATAAGGATTATGATAATGATTTTGTATTTTATCTTTTAAAAAACAATTTAAATAAAGTAAAAGGGTTAGATTCAGGAACTTCTTCAGGAAGAGAGAATGTATCCAAATCTGCTTTCTCATCTATTGAAGTGAAAGTTGTAAAACACCTCCCTACTCAAAAACGTATCGCTTCAATTCTATCGGCTTATGATGATTTGATAGAGAATAATTTGAAGCGGATAAAGTTGTTAGAGGAGAAGGCTAATCTAATGTATAAGCAAATGCTGGATGAATTAAATAAATCAGAAAAGATTAATTTATTTGATTTTGCTGATATTCAAATGGGATATGCATTTAGGGCAGACGCATTTAATGAAAATGGAGATGGAGTTCCAATTATAAGGATTAGGGATATACCAAAACAAATTACAAAATCATATACTACTCAGGAAGTTGATCCCAACTATATTGTAGAAAAGGGAGATTTGTTAATTGGAATGGATGGTGAATTTCATATGAATGAGTGGTTTGGACAAAGAGGTTATTTAGTTCAGCGAGTTTGTAGATTACGTTCTAAGAATCCTTTCTATCAAAGTTACCTTTGGCAGGCTTTAAAAGAGCCTATTCATTATTACGAAACTACAATAACCGGTGCAACTGTAGCTCATTTAGGGAAAAAGCACTTAGAAGAGATATTTATTCAAAAACCCAATAAATCAATGAATTCTAATCTTAATGAAATGAATGTTATGCGAAAATTCAAGATAAACTTATATGAACAAAACACCAAACTTCGTGAGGCACGTGATATCTTGTTGCCGCGGTTGATGAGTGGGGAGATAGAAATTTAAAAATATGGAAAAAGATAATTTTATATTATACGACAGCTTTAACAAAGCACTTTCAAAAGATGAATTTGAACAAGCTAAAGCAGCTTATTTAAGTTTATTGACAGAAAACAAATATGCAATAAAAAATGCCGATACAATTTATGATTTAATAGATAACATAAAACGAACTCCTGAGAAAGTTGGACCCTATAAAAACATAAGTGTTTTTGAGGCATTAAATAGAATTGGATCTGATCTGGTTTTGCTTTCGGGTGCTACAATATTATTTAAAAATGAAGTTGAGGGTATTGAACCACAAAAGATTCATTTGAAAATGGGCACAACACATGGGTTTGACTTTGAAGTAATCTTAAAAGATAACAAAAAAATATTTGGTGAAGCGTTTAATGCTGCGGAATCATTTTGCAAATTCAAAATGAGGCAGGCTATACATAAGTTAATTGATAAAAACCCTGACGTAAATGCTAAAGAAGGGATTGTCTTTATTAATGCTGAGGTAAAAGAGACAATTGAAAAATATGTGAACACAAAAGAGAAGACTGCAATAGTAAATGCAAATTTCAAAATTCATAGAGTTTATTGTGATAAAATTAAATGACAAATAAAATTCCAAACTCCGTGAGGCAAAAGATATTTTATTCCAACGGTTGATGAGTGGGGAGATAGAGTTGTGATGAAAATGCCTGAACCGGGAATAATGTGGTTAAAAGATTAACAATATAATAAACAAAATAAATCTATGGAAGCTGACAAATTAAATGAAAAACTCAGACAATTGTATATCGATAAATTAAGTGCCGGTAATCCATGTTTACTTCAGGTGTTGAGAGAACAACGTCGAAACACAGATAAAGCTACTCAACCTGCATATCCATTACTGATTAAAATAAATGAGGAAAACTACAGAAATGCAGATTTGAAAATTATGGTATTTGGTCAGGAAACAAATGGATGGGAAACAAAAGTATCAGATATTGAAATACCATTACAAGAGAGTATTCATCATGTTGATAAAACTGTTGATACATTTATGAATACGTACTCTGATTATTTCAATAAAACGGATCTAAAATCACCTTTCTGGAATGCCTTTAAAAATATCCGTAAGTTGACACGAGACATGAAATGCGAGATTGTGTGGAACAACGTCTATAAAATTGGTAATAGAGGAAGGAATTTGAACAGACCACATGAAACCATTCGTCAAATTGAAAATGATAATTTCGATGTTATTCAGGAAGAAATATCAATATTGAAACCCGATATTATTCTGTTTTTAACTGGACCAAATTATGAAGCAAGGGTTAATAAGAAATTTGGAATTACCGGCTATCATTCAATCTCAAATCATGAAACTAATAAATTAACTAGAATTTCAATTTCAACTGAAATGTTAGCTTACAGAACGTATCACCCTAATTATTTGCAACTGCATAAGTTACTAAAAGAATATCTAAAACATATTGTTACTGATATTAAAAAGGAAAGTGCAGAGGTGAGATTGAACTAACAACACATAGAATAGCTGTTGGGGTATATGAATAAGAAGTATCAATATTAAAACCAAATGACAACTTGTAATACAAGAAATTTTATTGCCGTGATTATTGATTAGGATATTAATATTAAGCAAAATACAATGATAAACACATTTAGCAACATAGATTTAATAGAAATTAAGAGCTTATTAGGAATGAATTTTTTTATTCCGAGTTATCAACGTGGTTATCGTTGGAATAAACAGCAAGTAGAAGATTTGTTGAATGATATTGATGAATTTGATAGTTCAAAAGACGGGGAGTTTTACTGTTTGCAACCGTTGGTTGTTAAAGAAAAAGATGATTTTTGGATTGTCATTGACGGACAACAAAGATTGACAACCATTTACTTAATTCTTGATTATTTGGGGAATAAAAAAGAAATTACCATTGAATATCAAAGAGAAAAACATTTTGAAAATCTCAAAAAGGTTGTATTTGAAAATGAAAACAAAAAACTAGATTGGAAAGATACCGTAAGTAGTAATTGGAAAAGCCACATATACACTAATCCGCAGGACGATAATATTGAATTTTATCACCTTTTCGTTGCAAAACATGTGATTGAAAAATGGTTTAGTAATAAACCAGAAGAATTAAAAGAAAACATAAAAGAAAGATTGTTGAAAGAAACAAAATTCATTTGGTATAATGTTGGTGATGCAGACGAACATGAGCTATTTAAAAATCTGAATAGTGGTAAAATTGCTTTAACAAACGCCGAGCTTATTAAAGCCTTGTTTTTAAATAATATAGGTGAAGAAATTGCTGGAAAAGAATTGAAACAAAATCTTATCTCCGAAGAATTTGACCAAATGGAACGAACACTTCGTGAAGATGATGTGTGGTATTTCCTAGCAGGAAATCAGGAAAAATATTCTTCATGTATTGATTTAGTGTTTGATTTAATGCTTGACACCGATAGCAATTTTATTGAATTTAAAGACTCCAAAGATAAATTTCGTGCATTTTTCTATTTCAAGAAATTGATTTTACACGACTCAGATGATAATAAGATAACCAATGATGAGCTAATTTTTGAAAATGCAAAGACGATTTGGAAAAAGGTACAAACTTATTTTTATACATTAGAAGGTTGGAATAGAAATGAAGAAGTATATAATTTAATTGGATATTTAGTCGCTTGTAATATAGAATTGAAAGTTATTTATAATGAGTTTTTTAAGATCGCCATTGACAAAAAAGATTTTATAAAAAAACTAAAAGAAAAATGTAAACTAATAATCAGATATCCAGATCATCTGGAATTCAAATACAACAAAGATGCAGTTTGGAAATTATTAATTCAGTTTAATATTGCAGCCTTATTAATCAAACAAGATGAAAAGCTGAAATTTTCCTTTTCTGACTTTCACAAATATAATTGGGATGTGGAACATATTTCTCCTCAAAACCCAAAAGATGATATAGCTTTTAAGAAACTATTAGATGATTATAAAGAGTGCTTTCTACCAGATGACTTGAAAAACTATTTTAGTAATGAAACAACACTAGAAAAACAATTAGAAATAAAAAGACGATATTTTGCTGAAGATCCTGATATATTAGGAAATTTAACTTTATTGAGAGATAAAGAAAACAGAGGCATTGGTAATCGTTTCTTTTTTGATAAACGAGCGAAATTAAAAGAGTATTTTCAATCCGGAGCTTTTATTCCGACCTGTAGTATGAATATATTTGTAAAGTTCTACTCGAATAATCCTGAGCAAATGTTGTTTTGGGAAGAACAAGATCAAACTGATTATCTTGAATCAATGAATGTAGTATTCGAAAATTTTTATAAAGGAGATAAACAATGATAAATTGTAACAAATGTGCTACTTGTCAGTACCAATATACCCCAAAAGAAATATCATTTCCAGAATTATTAAATCAATATGATAAAATTCTGATTCCTAAAATTCAACGTGATTATGCACAAGGTAGAACAGATACTAAAGCAAAAGATGTGCGAAAGATTTTGCTTGACGATATTTTTAGCGGGAAAGAAGTGAAATTTGATTTTATATTTGGAACAAAACAGGAAAGAAAAGAGGGAAGCAATAAATATAATTGTTTTATTCCATTAGATGGACAACAAAGACTTACCACTTTGTTTTTGCTCTATTTATACGGTATGAAAACTAAGAAAATATCAGATAAAATTGAACTGTCGAAATTCTCTTATGATACCCGTCGGGCTTCACTTGATTTTTGTAATGAATTGGTGAGCGATGTCAATCACTGGGATGTTCTTTTGAATCAAATATTAAGTGAACAGATCAAAAACAGTACTTGGTTTTTAGATTACTGGCAATATGACCCTACAGTAGCAAGTATGTTAACTATGTTAGATGACATTCATAGAAAAGCAAAAGACACTTCTGATTACCCAATACTTGAAAATATAAAGTTTTATTTTTTTGATATGGATGAACATAACCTAAATGAAAATTTATATCTGAAAATGAACTCGCGAGGTAAGCCATTGACTGCTTTTGAAAATTTCAAAGCGGCAGTAGATAAAATATTACCAATTAATTTTTCAATCGACATTGATCCATTTGAAGAAATAGACACAAAAGATGAATACTTAAATAAGCTTGAAAATTTTAAAAAGAAATGGCAATATTGTATTGATAAACATTGGATGGAATTTTTCTGGAAATTTAACGAAGATTATTTGATCGATGCACCTTTCATTCGTTTTGTGAGTAATTTTTTACTTTCATATTGGATAATAAATGTAAAAGAAAGTAAAATTCAACAAACTGGAGAATATATTTTAGGTACAGAAGGAGAATCACCTACAAATGAAAGAATTGAAAATAGTTTTATTTTTGAACAATTATTGACAATAAATGGAAAAGAATCATATATACAATTCGAAGTTTTCAAAGATGTGTTTGTTTTTAATAAAGCTTTACCATTATTAGCTAAAGTTTTAAACGGATTTTTAAGTCATTTTGATAGTATTAGTAAATATATGCTTCCTTCCTGGGAAAATAGTTCAAGTTGGAATATAAAAATGTCTGATTTGATTGTTAACAATAAGGTTGAGAATTGGATTTTTAAAGAAAATGTAACCATACCAAGAAGAGTAGTTTTGTTAGGAATTAGCCTTTATCTTGAAAAAAATAGTTTTGATGAAACCGGGTTTATGCATTGGATGCGATTTGTCTGGAATATCGCTGTCGATCCCAATTTAAGGAATAATAATGCAATGATTTCTGCAATGAAATTTATTGACAAGCATTCTGATATGTCCAGTAATATTATAGAAAGTCTAGATAAATTGCAATTGACTAGTAAAGAGAAATATAATGTATATGAATTTCAATTTGAAGAAGAAATTATTAAAGCGAAACTATTAATGAAAAATGATAGTTTCGAACCAGCTATATTTGAAGCTGAATCACAAAAAATTTTTAAGGGAAACATTAGATTATTGCTGACTGATAATGATAATACTACATTTGAAGATTTTGTAATCAATAAAAATGCAGCAGACAAACTTTTTAAAGATAACGACTTAATAGATAAAGCGGAGAATTATTTTTGGATTAGAGCTTTATTGGCTAAAAGCACAAATGAAGAGCTTGATAAATCAAAACATTTATTTTTAAATGGAAATTTTGATAATTGGAGGTATTTAATAAATGGTCCATTTATTGGAGCAATGAGAAATTTAATCAAGGAGATTGCAAATAGCAATAAAAAAACAGATGAAGTATTGACTGATATTTGTGTGAATTATGAAAGAATTGATAATATATCTTGGGTTTATCCTTTGGTTAACTGGGTTGGTAAGGATGGAGAAACTCTTCTTGGAAATTTCACTGATTCTAGGTTGATTCAATCTTATGGAAATCAAATGTGGTTATACAAAACAGGCAGTAATTTTACTGAAGGTAATATTCTTCTATCAAACTTTAGAAATGAAATTGTTAAGGAAATAATAACAAATTCAGATGACAATAAATTTGAACGGTTAGAAGGGGCTATTCAAAAAACTTTTTTTAGAGGTTGGAATAATCTCCTTATTCGCAAAGTCAAAATTAAAAATAAAGAATTTAAATTTGTTTATTTTTTTGATAGACAAATTGTGAGAGTTGGCATTAAAAATACAGAAGACATGTCAAATTCAGAACTAAGTATTATTCTTTCAGAATTATCTAAAAATGATTATGGTGAAAGAGTAGAAGGTTGGATATGTCAGAAAACATTTGATTATCAGAATGATGTGAGACAAGAAATCGACATTAATAATTTTATTGAGAAAATTGAAACTGAGGTTTTTGACAATTATAATCCGAACAGTTTAATATCAAAAATAACAGCAAATTTAATTAAAACTGATTAAAATATGATCTGGGAATACTCTGAAGATAACCTGATAGAACAAAAGGCAATCGATATATTTTTTCATCGGCTGGGTTATTCTATTTATTGATATTGTTGTATTCGTTACTTTAAAAGGACATGAATTAGAAGAGAAAACTGTTAAATTCACTTATATGTGAATGCGAATAATTTAAATTCAATTATAAATGAATATATTTGCACTTGAAGTTTTTGATGACGAAGGAGAACAGTGCACATTTTATACTGTGAGGTGGGATGAGAGCAGTATCAGTGAAACAGATAAGTTCTTCGAAAAATATGAGTCTGATCCGGATTTTGAACAACCGATTGAAGAACTGGCAGTATTTATAACCAGAAAAATTGGCGATGAAGAAGGTGCTTTAGAAGAGTTTTTCAGGTTTGAAAATGACGCACAAGCTCTTCCACCTACAGGAAGACACAGGATTGGAGAGATTACCATCAATTATGGGAACTTTCCTCTTCGACTCTATTGTTTGAGATTATCCGATTCGCTGGTGGTTTTGTTTAACGGTGGTGAAAAAACCGCTAAAACAGCTCAGGGAGGTAGAACCAGTATGCCATTTAGTGAGGCCAACCGGTTTGCAAAAAGAATTTTACAGGCCCTTCAAGAGAAAGAACTGTCTATAAGCGAAGACGGCCGAACATTTAGAAACTTCGATGACAACAAAGAAATAATTTTATAATCAAATTGTACCATGAGAAGTAAAGTTTTACAAAGAATATTAGATAAAACGCCTACTGACGTTGAGATATTCGTCGATAAATACACCGATTTGGTGTTACGGATCAACCAGATACTCCGTGAAAAAGGGTATTCCCAAAAGAACCTTGCGGATAAGCTGGATAAGAGACCTTCGGAAATACATAAATGGCTGAACGGTGACCATAACTTCACCTTACGCTCCATAGCCAAACTGGAAGCAGAACTTGGTGAGATACTGCTTGAAGTGCCATCCAGAAAGCCAACCATTGAATTTAGTTCGTACCAATCAAAAATGACCTATTCATTCACGGTACCCATTCATGTGATACAAAAAAAGGAGATTATCGAAGACTGGAAACGCGCCACAACAGAGAAAGGATTAAGCAATGTCGGATAAACAACTTTTTGAACCGGAAAAACTGTCGATAGTTGAATTTAAATTCATTCAAAATCAAGTAAGTACATCCGAAGATTTCATAACAGAACATATCCAGGGCTATCAGTTGGAAAACAGCCTTGAACTTGCATTTAATTTAGGAGAGAAATTAGTGAAAGCAGATTTCACACTCGAAGTTAAAACTGACAGCAAGGGTGCAAACTTACAAGAGTCTGCAGGTGTTTTTCATTTGTTATTTATTTATAAGGTTGACAATCTGGAAGAACTTGTTGAACCTGAGCAAAATAATATGCTAAGATTCCATCCCTCCCTGGGGAATGCGATATCGTCGATCACCTATTCTACTTCCCGTGGTATTCTTATGACAAGATTGCAGGGGACCGCATTACAAAATTTCATTTTACCGGTGATTAATCCCAATAAATTAATTTATAACAAGTAATTTTCTATGACCTGGGAATACTCTGAAGATAGCCTGATAGAACAAACTGCAATCGATCTCTTTTTCCATCGGCTGGGTTGGGATACGTTGTTGGCATTCAACAAAGAAAATTTTGGTGAAGGCAGTACGTTGGGCCGACTGAGCAAGAAAGAAGTGGTCCTTAAAAGGATACTGCTGGAAAAACTGCGACTGTTTAATCCCGGACTTCAGGAGAAGGCCTATCTGGAAGCGTATGAAAAGCTGACTGAAGAGAGTATTACCAGGACACTGGCAGAGATTAATTTCGAGAAATACCGGTATATGCGGGATGGTATTCAGATCCTCACCCCTAACCCCTCTCCAAATGGAGAGGGGAACAGAGAGGGAGACAGAGAGGGCGAAATGGTATCCAAAACACTAAAACTCTTTGACTTTGAAAACCCAGAAAACAATCACTTTCTGGCTGTCAGGCAATTGTGGATACAAGGAAAGAGCAACCGTGAACGAAGACCTGATATTATTGGCTTTGTAAACGGTATTCCCTTGTTGTTCATCGAACTGAAAGCGGCCCACCGAAAGCTGGAGAATGCCTATAACGATAATTTCAATGATTACAAGGACGTTATTCCCAAACTGTTTTATTACAACGCTTTTGTGGTATTGAGCAATGGCATCGAAAGCCGTATAGGGAGCGTTACCGGGAAATACCAACACTTCCACGAATGGAAACGGATAACGGAAGAGGATGATGGGGTTGTGGCACTGGACAGGATCATTGTGGGTGTTTGTGAAAAGAGCCGGTTTATGGATATGTTCGAAAACTTTATCTTGTTCGATAATTCGATGGGGAAAGTGGTGAAACTTATTGCACGGAATCATCAGTTTATTGGAGTAAATAAAGCTATTGAGAATATCAGGTTAAAAGACCGGCAATTTAAGCTGGGCGAAATAAGCCTTGAAGAAAAGCAAAAACTTGGTGTTTTCTGGCATACGCAAGGAAGCGGGAAATCGTATTCCATGGTGTTTTTCTGCCAGAAGATTCACCGGAAGTTTACAGGCAGTTATACATTTTTAATCGTAACCGACCGCAATGAGTTGGATACCCAGATTTACGGTACTTTCAGCGGTGTCGGGGCAGTACCACAGATAAAGGCAGGTGCCAAAGATTCACTGAAAGCCAACAGTGGTAAGCACCTGAGAGAATTGCTAAGTTCGGAACACCGGTATTTGTTCAGCCTGATACATAAGTTCAACTTTGAAACTGAAATAACCAAACGAGATAATATCATTGTTATTTCGGACGAAGCCCACCGTACCCAGGGAGGCCAACTGGCCATGAACCTACGGAATGCGTTGCCCAATGCTTCGTTTATAGGCTTTACCGGAACCCCGCTATTCAAAGACGATGAATTGACAAGACGTATTTTCGGGGATTATGTTTCACGCTATGACTTTAAACGCAGTGTAGACGATGGTGCCACCGTACCATTGTATTATGAAAACAGGGGGGAATACCTGGGATTGAAGAACCCGAAGATTACACAAGAGATACGAGCCCTTATTGATGCCGAGAGTGAAGATCTGGACAGCGATCAGCGTACCCGTGTAGAACAGCTTTTTGCCCGTGAATATCCGATACTCACTGCTAAAAAAAGATTGAATGAGATAGCCAACGATGTAGTCTGGCATTTTTGCAACCGGGGCTACAAGGGCAAGGGAATGTTTATTGCTCTGGACAAACTTACCGCTGTGAGAATGTATGATTTCATCATGCTGCACTGGAAATTTACGATTGAGCAGATGGAGAAAGAAATTTCCAGGGGCAAATATGGCGACCAGGAATTACTGGAAAAAAGCCGGGAGTTGCAATGGATAAAGGAAACTGAAATATGTGTGGTGATAAGTTCTGAACAAAACGAGATACAGAAATTCCGGCAATGGGACTTAGACATTGAACCTCACCGTGAAAAAATGAATAACCAGGATCTGGAAGTCAGGTTTAAAGATGAAAATGATCCGTTCCGTTTTGTGATTGTCTGTGCCATGTGGATTACGGGTTTTGATGTGCCCACCCTTTCGACCTTATACCTGGACAAACCCCTGAAATCGCACACCCTTATGCAGGCCATTGCGCGTGCTAACAGGATCAGTGAAGGAAAGAACAACGGGTTAATCGTTGATTATATTGAAACGTACACTTCGTTGCTGGATGCACTGGCTATTTACGGTGCGAGTGCAGAAACAGGCGGAGGAGAAAAACCTGAAGCTCCTGTAAAGCCAAAGATTGAATTAATACAGCTTTTGGAAGATGCATTAACTGCCACAGAAGTGTTTCTACAGGATGAAGTATCTTTCGATTTGAATGAATTAATAAGTTCAACCGGATTGGAAAAACTGGCAGCCATGGAAAAAGGGGTTAACGCTGTATAC